>JAEEGL013385835.1_pt1 | contig 252833 bp, 427 predicted proteins | sample 9134231 | NCBI WGS metagenome assembly JAEEGL01 (sample SAMN16246548, study PRJNA631951) | gut metagenome | biome: gut microbiome; feature: rumen; material: fiber-attached | host: Bos | place: Iran: Karaj | collected 2018-10
CATCATACCAGTCTGGATAATGTTCAATGGTAACATTTGTATATATGTTTCTTAACATAAATCGCATATTTGCGTCAGGATTTATTTTCCAATTCTCAACCTGGGCAATTACAGATGTTAAGTTTCTAAACCCTAAACCTGAAAACATTGATTCAAAGTTTTTTCCATTACTTACATCCCAAGACTATAGACTAGTTCCAAGTGATTGATTAAAGTTTTTAAACATTCCTTCAAAATTCTCACCGTTGCTCACATCCCATTTGCTTAAATCAAAGAAGATAGGAGGATTTGTACCATAATGGTTAGCGAACATATAACTGAAATCTTTACCGTTACTAACATTCCAGTTTTTAAACCCTTCGCTTTCAAAATTAATGAAGTCAGCTCCATCAAACATATGCGAGAAGTTTTCACCGTTGCTCACATCCCAATCAGATATATCAAGAAGAAAATCAAAGTCTCCGTCTTCATCATCCCCCCAGCTATCCTTTATTGATTGAATCGACTATAAATTATGGAATAGATATGAAAAATCTTTAATTAAAGAAACATCAATACTATTTAAGTCATACCATTCATTACCTATGTATTCATCAATTATTTCAATCAAATCATCCTTATTAGCTGGTACATATATTATTTCTGAATCATCATCAGTTCCCTGAACATCAGAAATAACACCTGGTGAATTATTAATGAATCTGTAAACATTTTTTGCATTTTTCATATTCCATGATCTAATATCAGTTTTTAACGATTTACATCGAGCAAACATATTTTCGAACATTATACCATTATGAACATCCCATCTGCTTAAGTCGCAATTTAATAATGTACAGCCACAAAACATGTATCTGAAATCAATACAATTAGAAACATTCCATTTGCTTAAGTCACAATTTAGCGATGTACAATTAAGAAACATGGTATTAAATGATCTAACGTTAGATACGTTCCATTTGCTTAAATCAGCATTAAACATAGAACATGCAGCAAACATATTACTGAGAGAAACAGCGTTGCTGACATCCCATCTGCTTAAATCACAATTTAACGATGTACACCTGCAAAACATGTTATAGAAGTTTTTACCATTGCTGACATCCCATCTACTTAAATCACAATTCAATGACGCACAACTATAGAACATTCCAGAAAAATCAACACCGTTACTAACATCCCATCCACTTAAATCGCAATTGAAATTACTGCATCCATAAAACATATTTTTAAATATTTTTCCATTGCTCACATCCCAGTTGCTTATGTCAAGTTTTCCTAATCCTCTTATATTTTTAAACATATTGGTGAAATTTTTTCCATTGCTCACATCCCAACAGGAAATATTAAATTTATTATCTAAATATTGTATTTTATCAAAAGCGTCAGAGAAATCTTCAACACCTGAAACATCAACACAACTAAGATCCCAAATCCGTTTAAAGTTACAAAGATGATAAATCGTGTTTTTTAACTCCTGATTTGTTTTAGGCCTATATTCAAATGCATACTCTCTAAGCTCTTCTAAATCAACATCTTTTAATAACTTATTATTAAACAAAGCTGTATGGTTAGGCATAAAATATAAAGTTATATCACTAAAATCAAAGTTCCTACTATTAATATGATCTCTTAATATTTTCTTTAACTCTTCATCAGTTTTAGGCTAATATGGAAAATATGCACTTGAAGTAACCTGCTACGATACTTTTTTAGTTGGACCTTTACCCAAAACAGCTGGGTTAAAAGCAAATGTATTTGCATATGTTTCTATTAATTTCTTTACATACTTATTCATGCTTCAGAATTTTTATTTTATTTATTGTTAAACTTTTTGGACCTTGATTCATATAAATCTATGTAAAGTTAGATAAATAACTTAAAATTAAAATATTGAATGGCAAAAAACAAAAATTTTATTGAAATGGATGGCACGATTATCGAGTGCCTACCGAGTACACGGTTTAAAGTTGAATTAGATGACAATGGACATGAGCTTTTGTGCGTTTTAGCAGGAAAGCTTCGAATGAACTACATTAAGTTAATTACCGGCGATAAGGTTAAAGTGGAGATTTCTCCGTATGATCTGACAAAAGGCCGAATCACATATCGATACAAATAATGATTATTATCTATGGACAATATCAAGAAAGTATAGCCTATTAATTTTTAGGTTAAAAAGCCAAAACAAAAGCCTGTATAGAAAAAGTCGAAAAAAGAGAAAGTATACACAATACTTTATTATTCAGACATAATCCAGTTGCTAATAGATTATCAGATTCCGGTTGCTCAGCAAACGTTGGATAAACTGAAATCTAATACAGCTTACATAATAAATAGAGAGCTCGAAACAATTAAGAAATGAAGAGAAACAAATCACTGATTCTCTTCATTCTTTTTTGCCTCGAACTGTTTCTTAAACTGTTCTTTTTTCCAATCCTGTATTTTCATCACCGTATCTTTGGTCGATGTTTCTCTTCGTTCTAATTCTTCAGCACTTGCTTCTTGAAAATCTAAAGATTTTGCAGGAGTTTTACCGGCTGGTATCTGTTTCTACCTGGTACCCATATCAGCCTGTAAAATTAAATCTTCATCGTCTTTATGCTGCAAATCCATGTAAGTATCGATATAATACTTTCGGAATTGATTTTGCATTTCATTAATTTGCTTATTCAAATCTTTAGCGATTGACATTAACTTTGTATACGAATCGAATAACTTTGCAGAAGTATCACCTTTAGCGATTGTATCCATAATCGTTTTTATCATGACATTATTCATCGACTATTGATAATACAACTGACCTAATTGCATCGCGTCTTGATCAATCTTATCTTTTATAATAGGATTTTGTTGATATACCTCTGGTACAATAGTGTTTACTATTTGTTTGATAGACAGTTTAGCTCTTGCTTCATTTGTGTCCATCACCTGTTCATGCTCAACCGTAAATATAGGATCCGGATCCTATAATTCAGCAGGAATATCCATATCAATACCGTTATCACTATATCCGTATCCGTTACCTGTTGCTGCTGCTAAATTACCTAATTGACTCGCTATATCTTTTGCTTTCATTTTCTAACTTTATTTAAGAATATTTTTTTATCTATTTATCCCAATACATAAGAAGACTACATCCTGTAACAAGTATTTCATGCTTTGCTTTAGCATCAAAAGAAAATCGTGTTCCAGCTCTATCATCAGTATGTCTTCCTACCAGATCATCTACGTTAATCCAATCTGTAGAGTCTGTAGAATCTCCACCAGTCCAATATTCCGCATATAACCTGTTGTTACGATATATTAGCTTATTGATACGCATATTCCAATGATTATCATAAAAGGCTTTCGCATAAAATGCTTTTTCTCCATTGCTATTATGATTACCAATACCTTTCTTTAATAAATTGATTATATTTGAGATAAGTTCTCTGTCGGACATATGTTCAACTCTATTTTCTATAGCGTTATATTCGGATTCAATAATATTCATTTTCCATGATCTCGCCAACACTAAAAGATTACTTTTGTCTTGTTTTATATAATCATCTTTATTTAATCCTAAAGCTCCAGCATAATGTTCCTATTCTAGTATGTAACTAAATGTTTTGTTATTTTTTTCAATAGGTATAAATGGAACAACATACGCTGAATCTTTTCCTAATTCTAAAACCGTAATATCTTTTCCATTATATCCATAAACATGCGTGTCATCCTTAAACGTAGAAGTCCATACATACCCTTTAATGTCATTTAATACATTTGAAATACGGAACCCATCTACAAGTTCCCCTAATGTCGGTATATATCCTGCGCGTGTGCTTAAATATGAATCACTTCCGAGACCGCTATAAACAACTTCATTAAATTTAAAATAGCTAGGAAATATATCTCCATTAAACTAAACAACAGCAGTATTCACCATACCGTCATGGTCTTCCATAGCTTCTTCTTTAGTTTCATATAATTTTGGAATATATCTTAAATTTAATCCTTCATCTCCTATTACTATCTTATCGGCTACTTCTCTATCCCAACTACTTCTTGCCCATTTTGTGATTAAACGTGTGTACCTAGAAACAAATATATCATACTTCTCATTTGACATTAAATATGTACCTAATACATATCTTCGAGCGTTATCGTCTTTTTTATTTCTTTCGCCAACAGAAAAACCATTACTTCCAAATCCAAATCCATATGAAACATAATATTTGTATAAATATTGACCATTAAGTTCTTTATTAGTCAACTAATCTTTTAAAGAATCTACATATTCTTTATAATCCTATTTTCCAAGTCGCTCTCTTGGTGTTTCCTTTACACCTGGGAGTTTAGCTGGATCAAACCCTTGTTTAACATTCTAAGGTGTTTTACTATTTCCACTGTTTATGTTATAAAGATTTTGTATATCATCTATTGTAGCGCCAAGTTGTATAGCTTTCTATGCAAATAACTTAAGAGTTTTCAGCTTTTCTATATCCTTTTCATTTTTAGGACATGGTTTTTTCATGATTATTAATGCAGCAACATAACGATCTAATAAATCTTCTTTTGTAAGCTTTTTCATTGGTTTAATGAACTCTGCTTCCGAAGACCTATTCCTTGAAATAACAGACTGAACTGATAACCATAGTTTACGATCAATAGTTCTATGACTTATATTTCTAGCTTCATATAATCCTTGCTATATTCCTTTAGATATACTATACAATATTCGCTTACTTAAATCCATAGTAAGATAAAATACAAAATTTATTATATTTATTAAACTTTTATCTTTTGATCATTTATAATTAAAAACTAACAATTAAGTATATGTCAAACGTTAAAGAAAAATATCAAGAACAAATTGAAGACATTACCGAATTCATTGAAGATAATAATATGAGTTATCAAGATGAATATTTAAGGGAAATGTTAAGAACCGCATTTAAGGTTAATAAAAATAATGCAGTATTCACTGTTTATGACGAGCTTCGTGACTATTCTATTGAAGAGATTGAAGACGTGTTTAATCTGATTAAAACTATAATTAATTGGGAACCGTTGCAAAAAGATGATCTTGAAGATATGATAGACGAAATTAATAGCGGGAATTTTATGCTTTCAGATCTTGCTGAAAATGAAGATGAGGAAACGATTAATGAAGTGATAGACGAAGCTATTAACAATATAACTGAGTTTTAAATTAAAAATTAAGGTTGAGATAATTAAATCTCAACCTTAATTCATTCATTAAGTGTAATTGTTTCTTTTCATATTATAGTCTCTAATAATCAAGTTCTGAATCATCTCCATACCATCCACATTCTGGACATGTATAATCTAAATGACCTGTACTATCATTATAATACGCTTCTGATTCGTCAAACTCATATCCACATTCTGGACAACATGGAATTACATTCTCGTCATCGTCTTCTTCATCATCAAAACTTAAATTTTCATTCAAAGTTTTTTTCACTTCTCTTGAAACGTTTCTCATGATCTACTCATAAAGAGCTTTATTGTTTCTTTTCATAATATGAGCATTTCTTTTTATTTATTAATTATAAAAACCTATTTTTGTTGCTATATCTTCCGCACCGTTTTCTAATTCATAAAAAATAGAGTCAATAAAATCACTTAAATCATCAATTGTTCCGTGAATACTTTGTAACTCATCATAATATTTCATATCAACCGGATAGTCTTCAGTGTCACTAGGAACTACAGTAATAGTAAGTTGATCACCCTATAATTTAATTACTAGTTGTTCAACCTCAAAACCTCTATAATTATTAAGAAGTTCATATCCTTCATCTTCATTACCTTCTATATGTAATCCATCAGAATCAATATATGTATAAAACTGATCATCTTTGAACCGCCGATAAATTATTTTTTCTAGCTATTTAAAATATTTATAGTTTTTGTTTTTATTGAGAGCATTTATACCGCTTTGTATAGCATTTTTAAACTATTTTCCTAATACCTCATCATCTATATTCAAATATTTAGATAAATAATTTTTGGTAAAATAATATATAATGTTAACTCCTTTTTCTTCTTCATCTACACGATCATTATCTTGGTCCATAAATACCATTAATTCAGGTATAAAATCAAAAAACCCTAAATTATTAGAATTATTTTCATTCAAAGCTTTCTTAACCTACTTTGAAACGTTCTTCATGATCTATTCATAAAGATCCTTATTATTTCTTCTCATAAATATTATCTTTTTATTCTATTTATCTTAATAAACCGTATCTATTTGTTCTGCTGTATTATAATTCGTTACAAGTATTTCTGTTATCTTATTACGTTTGTCCCCTTTCGAGTTTATATTTCGTCTCGCAAACAACTTTGTTATGTAATATTCTCTGTATAAATCGTCAAAGAATGGATCAGGCGGATTCGAATTCATAGAATCTGAATTGCTCAGCATAATTAAACATTTCTTTTTATTCAATCTGTCGCATAGCATCTTTAACTGTTTCTGATCACCATCGTTAAACTTTGACTTTGTATATGAAGTAAATGCAGACGTATTGCTTATAGGTCTGTAAGGTGGATCAAAATAAACGAACGTTCCTATATCTGCATATTTTTCAATTTCTTTATAATCACCGCATAATATCTGTACATTGTAATACCTTAAAAATTCGCTTACAACCGTTATATTATCAATATCACATATTGTTGGATTCATAGCTTTATTCCAAGGTGTGTTAAACAACCCTTGTGCGTTTTCTCTATACAAACCGTTAAAACATGTCTTATTCAGAAATATGAAATAAACTGCATTATTGATATAAAATACCGGATCCTTATCATTGTATATCTTTTTATGTTCATTAAATTTCTCACGAATCAAATAGAACATTTCCTCTTTACCTTTCTTGTTATAGTTCTGGTATTCTGTTTCAAGTTCAATTAATTTTGTTATCAGTTGCTCGTGATTATCTTTTATGTTTCTGTATACGTTTATCAGTTTACTGTTTAAGTCGTTAATAATTACTTTTTCTACATTCTTCATTTTTGGAACAATATCAAACATAACAGCACCGCCTCCGATAAAGGGTTCAATATATGTGTTGATAGGATCCAAATTTTTTGGGAGACTTTTGTTAATATCGTCTAACAGTTGTGTTTTCCCCCCAACCCATTTCAAAAAAGGTTTTGCATTCATATAATAAATGTAAATTTTCTTAATATATTTTTATAAAAAATATATAAAAATGTTTATTTTAATATTAAACAAGATAAAATTGTTATTATGAAATCAAAAAAGTTAAAATTATTAAAAAATAGTCATTAAATATTATGATGTAAAATATAAAAGAAAATTAACGTTATAGTTGAAAAAGAATTAAAACTTGAAAATGAAATAAAAATCTAAAGATAAATATTAAAAGATTTTTATATTATATAAAAATGAAGCTAGTCGAAAAACATATAATTAAATCATCACATATGTATTATAAAGATTTAAAAGATTTATCTATAAAATCAAAGAATCTTTATAATACTGCATTATATGTTATTCGACAACATTATTTCAATAGAAAGAACTTATAGTATACAGAAGATATAGCATCAGATATAGATTATGATTATGTAAACTATTATTCAATGAACAAACTTCTTAAAGATACTAATAATGAATGTTATAGATCTCTTCCTGCTAATACTTCTCAAGAAGTTCTTAAATCAGTGGATAGAACATTTAAATCATTTTTCGAACTGATTAAATCATCTAAGAAAGGAGAGTATAATGAAAAAATAAATATTCCTAAATATAAAAAAGATAACTAGTTATATTTTATTGTTTATAATAGGATGACGTTATCTGCTAATTTACTAAAGGATAATATAATAAAACTTCCTAAAACAAATATATAGTTTAAAACAATACATGGTAAATAGTTAACATAGGTTAGGTTTATACCAAAGAATAACTATATAGTCATGGAAGTTGTTTATGAGCAATAGGCTATACCTAAAAAACAAAATAATAATAGGTATATATCAATAGATTTAGGAGTTAATAACCTTTGTACAATAACTAATAATATAAATCTTAGTCCTGTTATCATAAATGGTAAACCTGTTAAATCTATAAATCAATATTATAATAAAAGAAAATCAAAAATTCAATCAGAGCTTGAATTAAAGAACAAAACTAAAATATCAAAAAGGTTAAATAACTTAACGTTAAAGAGAAATAACAAAATTTATGATTATTTTCATAAAGTATCTAAATATATAGTTAATTATGCAGTTTCCAATTCTATAAATACTATTGTTATAGGTAAAAATAATAGATGGAAACAAAAGGCTAATTTAGGTAAAGTCAATAACCAAAATTTTGTGCAGATCCCTTTTAATATATTAATTCATATGATTCAATATAAATCAGAATTAAATGGTATAAATGTTATATTACAGGAAGAGAGTTATACATCTAAAGTATCGTTCTTTGATAATGATTTTATACCCGAATATGGAAAAACAGATAATTTATATAGACCTTCAGGCAAAAGAATATGCAGAGGCTTATATAAATTATCTAATAGATTTATTATCAATTCTGATATAAATGGGTCATTAAATATATTACGTAAGTATTTAAATGTAACTGCTGAAGATATTGTAAGCAGTAGAGGCCTTGTGACAAGACCAGTTAAACTAATAATTTAACATATTAAAAATATTTAAATTATATTTTTAAATGTCATAGTTAATAAATAGGGAAAGGTTTTAGTATTCATAAAACTTTATACAATTCAAGAATTATAAATTAAAAAGAAAAACTAGACATGGTATATATTATCACCGCCCTAATTCTTATATACATCATAACTATATCTGCAGGCGTATATTTCTATAAAATATATTAGAAAAACAAAGAAAAAACAATATAGGCAGATTAGGCGTATAATGACAAAATAAATGAGCTTGAAACAAAGCTAAACAATAAAATATAGGAAGAGACCAAGAAAGTATACAATTCTATTCCTGATATTAATCCTAAATTTGCTGAATTATCCACATAGATAAGCTCTGGCTTCACTGAACTGGGTGATCCTATAACCAATAAGTTTACAGAAATAAAAAGCGATATAAGCCAATTAAACGAGTTTTTTGATAATAATATTAAAAAGCTGATAGAAGCTTTGTCCGATAATAAAAACGAAGTATCAGGATTGAAAGAACAAGTTATAACACTTCAAGCTAATATTTCTACAATATCTAAATATTTTTCAATCTCAAATAGTTTACAAGAACAAGTGTTAAATCTTGAGCAGTCTATTAATGAATTATCAAAAGATGTTCATCAGAATCTTAAAGAGGAATTTCTTGATATTCAACAATAGTTTAATTCCATTAAAAGTGACATAAATTCATTCAGATACGATTCGCTAAATATGAAAAACATGGATGCAAGTATATTCGACATGAATAGCTCTATGACAAAAATACAACAGGATATTCTGCAACTTAAAGATAAAATAAAAAGAGAAGATTAGTATAGGCACAGCGAACTTCAAGACACGATTAATCCTTCTGATATAGTTATTGACGATAATAACGTTAAGCAACAGGTTCAATTGATAGAATACAGTATAACACCTAAAATTAAAACAAACAACAGGCGAATAGAAGATATGATTGATAAAGGTGAAATAATGATAAAAGGAGTGAATAAGTAAATTCACTCCTTTTATATTAACTGTTTAATGGTTTCATGACAAATTCATTATCCGTATATTTTACCGTATACTGCAAGATGACTTTATTTGTACCGTTATCCTGAGTATTCGATTTGTAAATCTCGTTAACCACAATATCGATAACGTTTTTGTCTTTACAGAAATCATTAATCACAGCATCGATTTTTTCCGGTGTATACAAAGATTCCCATTCATCATGCATGTTCTGTTTCTTCATGTGCATGTCATTGTCAACACAACTTGACAGAACATTAAACTAAAATGTTTTAACTTTCATTTTTCTATCAATATATTATTTTTCTTTCTCCTTTTGTTGAATAACTGTCTCTGCCTTCATTAGCGACCATTTTCGCATGCTATGCTCTTTCGATTGCAACAATGTCAACCTCTTTCATTTCATGCTCATCACTAAGTATGAATTGCCTATAAGGCGGTTGCTCAATTCTAACCATATCCATTATCGGTTTTTTAGGTTCTTTAAGCTTGTTCTCAACCATCTTCATTTCATGGTCTTTTATCTCCTTAATTGTCTATTCGATAATATCTGCTAATGAAACAAGATGATCAATATCCGCGGTCTTTATCTCATTTGTGTCGAGACTCGTCAAAGCATAAATCTTGTCAACAAGTTCTTTATTATCTGTTAAGTTAACCATATCCATTTCTGTGACTTTAGAAGGATTTGATATATTCTTAACCATTTTCATCTTGTTTTTATGATCATTGAATTCAGGTCTAACCATATCCATTTTAGGCGTATAATCCTCAAACGGGTTATTAACCATTTCCATCTCTGGTTTGCTACTGTCTGTGATATTCGGGATCATATCCATGTCTGCTTTTTCGCCTACACTAGTATTCTTAACCATCTTCATCTTATTCTTATGTGTATCGAATTCTGGTTTAATCATATCCATTGTCGGTTTATAATCTTCGCCTGGATTAGAAACCATATCCATTTCAGCATGTTCACCCTCTGTTTGAACAGTCACCATTTTTAGTTTAGGTTTTTTGTCATTGAACTCGGGCTCGACCATTTCCATATCAACTTTATATTTGCTGAACTATTGTTCAACCATATTCATCTTAGGTATTGATGAATCCATATTCGGTCTTACCATCATCATATCTGCAATTGATGAATCCATATTCGGTCTTACGAATTCCATATCACTAACAGCTGAAGACATATCTGGTTTAACCATTTCCATTTTAACTTCAGCTTCAGTCATATCTGGTCTTACCATTTCCATGCCGTATATAGATGTGTTCATATCGGGCCTAATGAATTCCATTTCATTGACTGCCGAAGTCATGTCTGGTTTAACCATCTCCATATCTACTACAGGCTCTGTCATATCCGGCTTAATCATCTCCATATCTACTACCGGTTCGGTCATGTCTGGTTTAACCATGTCCATTTCTATCAAAGGCTCTGACATATCAGGTCTGATGAATTCCATCTCATTAACAGCAACTGTTTCTTTTGGCGAAACCATTTCCATTTTTATATCTAATGAGTGATAGTCTGGTGAAACCATATCCATTTCAGGCAAACTTGCGTTCATATTCGGTCTAACCATGTCCATCTTAGGAATGCTTGAATTCATATCAGGCATAATCATATCCATACCTGGAATGCTTGAATTCATATCAGGTTTTATCATATCCATAGTAGCTTTATCTGCTGTCATATCTGGCGAAACCATTTCCATTTTAGAAACTGCAGAATTCATATCAGGTATAATCATGTCCATTTTAACCTTAGATGGATCAGCAATATTCGAAATCATATCCATTTCAGTTTTAGAAGGATCAACAGCATTAGGAGTCATGTCCATTTTAGCCTTAGTCGGATCAGTAATAGGCTCAACTAATTCCATACTTGCATGTGTTCCGCTAACATTATCAGGAATAAGATTCATCTTGTTATGCATTCCTTCTACATTATCAGGAATAAGATTCATCTAATTTTTATGCTCGTTCTAAACATCAGGTACAAGATTCATTTTATTATGTTTACCGTCTATGTTATCTGGTACCATATTCATCTTAGCTTTATATTCATCGTGAATATCTGGAATAAGATTCATGCTATTATGCATACCTTCTACATTATCTGGTACAAAGTTCATCGTAGCTTTATATTCATCATGAGCATCTGGAATTAAATTCATGTCGTTATGCATTCCATCAACATTATCCGGAACTAAATTCATTGTTGCTTTATACTCGTCGTGTACATCTGGAATAAGATTCATCTCTGCATGATCACCATCAATATTGTCTGGTACCATATTCATCTTAGCTTTATACTCATCGTGAATATCTTTAACTAAATTCATAGTAGCATGTTCACCATCTACATTATCCGGTACTAAATTCATTTCAGGTGTATAGCTTGCTAATGGATCTTGCATATCAGGTAATAGTTCTTGGTGCTCTTTATGTGTATCATGCATATCTTCTATCATATTCATCTTTGCATGATCACCATTTACATTATCAGGAACCATATTCATTGTAGCCTTATATTCGTCGTGAATATCTTTAACAAGCTCCATTTCTGCATGTTTACCATCAATATTATCAGGAACCATATTCATCTTAGGTTTATACTCATTATGAGGATCCTAAATAAGATTCATTTTTGCATGTTCACCATCTACATTATCAGGAACCATATTCATTTCCGGTTTGTACTCGTCATGTTCATCTGGAATTAATTCCATTGGTGCATGCGATCCATCTACATTATCAGGAACCATATTCATAACTGGTTTATAATCAGCATGTTTATCAGGAATAAGATTCATAGGTGCATGTTCTCCGGAAATATCGTCAGGTAATAATTCCATAACAGGGTTATAATCTTGATGAACATCTGGAATTAAATTCATTTTAACTTTATGTTCAACCTGAATATCAGGAATCATATTCATATCATTTTTATGTTCATCAAATATAGGTTTAATCATTTCCATATCAGCATGGAAACCATCAATATTGTCGGGCACCATGTCCATGGTATTTTTATGCTCATCGAATATTGGTTTAACCATGTCCATATCGGCATGAAATCCATCAACATTGTCGGGCACCATATCCATCTTGTTTTTATGCTCATCATATATAGGTTTTACCATGTCCATTTTGTTTTTATGCTCATTATAGACAGGCACAACCATTTCCATATCATTCTTATGTTCATCGAATAGTGGTTCAACCATATGCATACCGTTCTTATGCTCATCAAAGTACGGTCTAATCATGTCCATATCATTTTTTGAATCATTAAATATTGGTTTAACCATATTCATATTCGAAGAAACATCAACAAATAATGGTTCAACAAAAGGTTCATGCTGCTGTTCTTCTGTATCTATTATACCTGGGTCTACTAATTTATAATATGTCTCTGTACCTATTTGATATGTGCTGTTTAACATATGCTATAACATGGCTTGTATCTTATCTCGCATTAAATCAGCAGCTCTACGAGTATCCATACCGATTAAAGGCATATCATGTTCATAGATATAATAGAATTCCCAAGGTCTTGCTAAATCGTTTTGGAACATATCTCTATCTCTGAAACGTGAGTCTCTGACGATTGTCGTTCTTGTCAATAACAGTTTCTTCAGATATTTCTTTAATCCACCCCATGAGTTTATCATATAAATCGGATCTGTAACAACAGCTCTATGCCATGTATTGTCAGGAGGATATGGTCCATACGTTTCCCAAGAACCATAATAAAGTTTATCAACTTCATATTGATCCTAACCGAACTTATGCGTTACATTATCGTAATATGCTTTATACTCGCTCGGAGTCATAAACATCCTACGCATCCATCTCATTCTAAAGTTATTATTGCTGTTCATATCTGAAGACTGATAATCTTGGCGTTCACTTGCTGAATCAAAGTCACTAATCCAGTTAACTTTCGTTCTTAAAGTATCAATCTTATTAAGCAGACGGTTAGAATAATATGTCTTAACATTTTTAACTGTTATCGTTATTTGTGTTTCAGATTCTTTCTATTGCGTATAGTCTGTTATGTAATCTGTTTCAAAAGTAGGGTTAAGTTCTATTTCGCATGGGCTGCATTCAAATGCGTATATAGGGAAGTTATCTTGGTCAAGACTGTATGTACCTCTTGCAGAATGCAGAATTCTTCTATCAAATACATAAATAATCATTTTAAAGTAACGATATATATCCGGTAAAATCCATCTTTGCCACACTTCATCATATGCAGCTTTTCTGTAAAGCTATAATAATGTCCTGATTTTCATATCGATACCTTCAATACATGTTAATGTTATTTTAGCATCTTTAAGTCGTTTACCACTAGTTGCATTGAATTCCTGTAATTTATCAAGACCTGTAATATTCTTAAACAGGTATGGCATATCTTTCTAAATGGCATAGATTCCTTTAACAAACTATTTTATATAGCTTGCTCTCGCATCTTCATTCCTGTTCATTAGGTAATTGAATGCATTATATGTAGTTTGATCGTTCCAGCTTTCAGTACCGTTAAATTCTAAAAATTCAAGGTTTAATAAACCCATAGGCATCTAATCGTAATCTTCGTAATAAACGTTTGAAAATTTGCTGGTCACTTGCTGATTTTTAATAACAGATTCATCAAGCAACGAATTACCCCAATCACCGAATTCTACCTTGAATGTCAAGAATGTCGGGTCCTCAAAGCCAGAAACGAAAACCTCGTTACTTGACTCTGAACCGAACTCATTACCAAGATGGAATCGCTGTATAATCTCATTAGCCCTGACAAACCTACCGGTGTCATGGATCTCTGTATTATCTGTTATGTCGTTTGCAAGACCTTTCTATGTGCTAGTCTAAGCGTTTCCGCTTAAAAGGTCTTCAGCATCATTAAGCCATTGCTGACTGTCTGTTACTATATTACCTAACCAATCTAGTACTGCCATTTAATTAAAATATATTATTTTACAGGAGATACGAATATATCTTTATTCGGTACATTCGGACTGTCTACAAGTATAAGTTTACTTGCATTCCTTGTTATAGGCGAATACATATCCTGCATATATAAATCACCCATTTCATATTCATTCTCATATAGCCTGATATTACACATGTCAATATTAACTCCCATATTGTTAATCATGAAATAATCAACTGTGAAATCATCTAACGAGTATTGTATCGTATCATCATACACGACTTCATCTTCCCAAACAGTGTATTCAACTTGTCTTAACCTCGAAACAACTATGCGAATACTATCCTTTGTAATATCGAACATAAAGTAATGCCAGTTATCAAGTGTCAAAATAAGAGGTATTGTCTTAACCTTATTGTTAACTGAAAGATAGAATTCCTTATTGTTATACGACAAGTTGAATATATTGAAATCATCTTCTGATCTATATCCAGACAACAAATTAATGGTATCAAACTTGTATATCTTTAATATTTTTGCATTTTCATACCATCTTGTTAACTTCTTATTCGCTTTAAGCATATCTCTTGCAGCTATCGCTATACCATATCCTTCAACGCACTGCAACGGAACGACTGTTCCGTTTATCTTTAGCAAAGCTCCTCGTGTTATAGTTACGCTATCTCCGAATTGAAGTTTTAACGGTGTACTTATAGTAAAGTAATAGTAATCGGAGTCTTTGGAGAAAAATTTAAGAAACCGTATATTACTTTCTTTGACCTCATCCACTTCACGTTTAACCCAACAGGAGTATATGAGATGTGATCTATCAGCCGATTTTTCATATATGAGATCACTATGATATCTGATATTCTTTTCTGCTTCTTTAAATCTATAATATGCATTCGAGATAAGATTGTTATGTGCTCCATGCACTTGCTGAACAACTATTGACATAATATCGTATTCTTTTGTGGGATCTACGTATGTTGTGGTGTTATATGCCGTCTCAACAGTTTCATTGTTATCTGCGACTTCTTGTGAAATAACATCACCAAACAAATCTTCTTGCGAAACTGTAAGATCCTCAATTGATTCTCTGAATTCCTCGGTTTCACGTCGAGATGCTGTAGGATTATATTTAGCCATTATGCATCTGTAATACGTCGGCATTCCCGCTAAAGTATAAACGACCTGAGCTGTTCTTACCTCAAACAGTTTATGATAGATTTGAACATACACAACATCGTCTTTTTGAGGCATCGTGTCTGCACCAAAATTTTGCTGCCAGTCTTTTATCGTTATATGCAATTCAAGATTCGATTCGTAATTAAGGCCGAATTCATCAATAATAAAATTGCCTGGATTATAATCTGGATTTGCAACTATAACTGTTACTGGTTTCGGGCACTCTAACCCCACATGTGACAAAGTATACTCCTGCAAAACAACATCTTCACTGTTTTCTACAGGTGTAGCTCGTGCCCATAAGGTAGATGTTCCTACCATTTCAGCTGCAGCATTTTGTATTTCCATGACTGTTTTATAAGCAGTCGCAATAATCTAATTAAGATTATCTTGATTTATTTCAGCCATTAGCTTTTTAATTTACTGTTTATTTTTATACTTAAATCATCAAGCGAACCCATGAACTCTTTCACATTTTCAAGGGATGCTTTCATTTCTTTATATGTAGTTTCTATTGCTGTTTGTTCAGCATCTGTCGGAGTTTTACCTGACTAATATGTGTCAATATACTTTTTACACCTCTACTGCACTTTACCGATTTCTCCTAAACAATATGATATAGACTGTTGATAAACAAAATACGCCTCAATAAGCTCTTGAAATTTACGCGTGCCTCTCGAATCTTTTATCTTTTTATTAAAGTCTTCACCGTTAATGATATAAGTCTATAATTTATTTAACAGTGAATTAATAGGTCTTTTAATAGCACCTTTAATATACTCTGGGGTTTGCCTATTCTGTACAGCTTGATAACGGTAACGTTTATGGTTATTATAAGCTATAGCTGAACAGTATGTATCATTACCATATAATCTTAAAAAATCACTATCTTCTAAAGGTTTATACAGCTAAAACAATTCACTATCTTTACCGCCTGCATAAGGAATATAATTTCCTAAAATATCTCGAATCCATTTATATTGTGATTTAATCAGATCTTTTGCATCTTCTTTTTGTTTTAGACGCCTTGCATTAAAATTAGTATTATGCTTGTACTCATTATAACCTAAATAATTAGTACTTTTAGGCATATCTTCTATTCTTACGTTAGTAGTTTTGACACCTTGCTGAAAAATTGTAGAAGTTTTTGTGACCTTAGATGTATTTCCTTCATCATCACTGTATCCGCCTTTAGGTTTATATATAATAAGTTTATCTTGATTGCTTTTACCCCAATCAGACAATTTCCTTATATTGGATGTTGATTTATAAAAACAACCAATATCAAAAAGACTGGTCTACTCAAATGTCATTTCAGTTAAATCTAAATGTGATTGTATATATGGAAAACCGACCTCTTCTATTTTATCCCGGTTGGTGTATAAAACTGTACTGCCAAACATATTTAAAAAAGGAGACTTGAATTCTAACCTTGAACCATCAGACAGTCTGTAGTAGTATGTATATTGATTTTTCTCGATAACATCTTTACTGATTATTCGATCTAATGCTTCGGTAGATCCGAGTCCTGGCTTCTTTTTATATGAATCAGATTTAATAATTTTGGGGTTATCGTTATCTGGTGCAAATAACAGAATCTTACCGAATTTCGATATTGCTTGTAACTTGTTGTCTTTATCAACCCAAAAACATGTACAGTTTTTTAATCTTTCACTTATTTCATCTTTTAATTCTAAGGATTTAGATCCTTTAAACTATGATAAAGTGTAAACCTCAAAATACTCATCAGTTATATTATACATGTCTATATATGTATAATGCAATTTTGTACCCATATAAGTATCCGATAATAAATGACCCATAATAGTAGCCAATATCCTCGGCTCTGTTTTAGAGAAAAGACGAGGAACTGTATTCATATACAGATTATAATATTCATTATATTTTTTATGAACGTATCTAATTTTATCATCTGTATCTAAATCAACTTTATCTATTTTCGGTTCAGGATTCTATCGCTTTAATGTAAACAAAGAAAGCAATATGTTTTTCATATTCTCTATAGCATCTGCTACTCTATGATACTGAGAATTTTCAAAATCCATTTTATAATAACGGAAAAACCCTCCTGAATCATATAATATTTCATTTATAAGTATGCTTGATTGTAAACGTTCGTTAAGATATTTTTCCTTTATGTAGTTCTTTAAGTTGAAAGACATTTATAACTGAATTATTTTTAAATATTTATTTGTAGTTTACCAGAATCTTAAATAAATAATTAAATAAAAGTGAAGCTATACACATTAATAAATGACTAGTTACGATACTGATTTTTTCAGCCAAAACGCTTTGATGTTTGGTAACAATTTTGGTTCAAACATACTTAGTAATGTCGATAACGACAAATTTGAAGAAGCTTTGGCTAACCTTACTACAGAATCATATAGTCCTATATATGGTGTTATAAACAATATACAGAGCGTTGTTGAAACTACACAAGGCCCTAATAACTATATACCTACTGGAAACGAATCAGCTGAGCGATCAGGTTTACAGGAGTTATCTGCATGGGACCCACGTTTGGCCCGTGTCGATAGTTTTTTGGCGGTTAAGGATAGTAATGGAGCCAACCCTCTTATTGTCCCATTTGCTTCCACAACGGCTGCAGGCGCGTTTTATGACATGGTGTTTACAACTGAAGTTTTGACAGATACAATATTAAGACAAAAAGATTCAGTAAACAGCGTAAACGATGCAGAAACAAGGGCAGATAACATAGACTACACCAAGGACTATACGAACAGCGAAAACCTCCAACATGCAGATATGGTCAAAATGTCTGAAAAAGTCTATATGGGTTCAAAAGAACAAATTAGCGCTATTAAAGGTTCAAGCGATTCTTACGGTATAGCTTCAATCGTTAACCCTTATACTTTAACAAAGCTATGCGGTGGATTAACTACAAACGGACAAGATGACTCTCTGCAAGTTGAAAACCATTTATACGATGTTAGAGATAAACGAAGATTCTATGATAGGTCTGTAGAAGTGGATGATGATATTTTATCGATTTCTAATCCGACTACAACAAACATCATTACCTACAGTAATCGAGATCCATGGGGCAGAACACCTTATTATTTCCAGGATTTTGTTTTCTGTAAATATTGGAATATCATACCGAATAACAGATTGATAACATTAAGAAAATATCATGCACCTGTTTATGATAACCTGTAGTTTTCTAACATGTATAAAGGTTCAGGTGATACTGTAAATGATTAGGCAGTGTTTGCACCTATAGCTACAGTTTTATCTTATTTTGGTGATGAAACTAACAATTCAATATCATCTTTATTGTCTTTCTCAACAGGTACAAACTGGAAAGATATTAAAGCAGATATTCACAATGTTACTGGTGATACTGGTTCTAATCCTCGTTCAGTTATTGATGATATGTTTAATAATGGTGGAGGTTTTCCAACCGGTGAATCAAAGATTATGCAAAGTATTATCGGTAAAACCAACTTTATTACAGGTAAGTATTTTTCTTATGGTAAGTTTGTAGGCTTATTAAGTCCTGGTGGTTATAACATCGAAAAAGACCAAGACTATTTCGATAAAATGTCTTAGGCTAATGTAGATCCTTCAGATCAACTTTACGCAAATAAAATTAAAGGTCCTGTTAACCGTGTTGATTCTACAAAAGCAAGGGCAGAAGGTATAACGTATGATCAGAAATTATCCATAACATGTGAATATGTTGCAAGACCTATTGGTGGTGTAAACACAAAAGCAGCTATGCTTGATATCCTTTCAAACTGTCTTGAAATAGGTTCTGTTGAAGCTATGTTCTGGGGCGGTGGTTATAGGTTTAATATTCATCCACAAATGTATCCATTTAAGAATACTGCGTTTAAAAACAGAATTATGGATGATTTATATGCCGGTCGCATATTCGGTAAAGATGGTGCATTAGCTCACACAGTTGAAGGTTTGAGAAAACTTGGAACAAGTGATAACGGTGAATTCAATTGGGATAACGTTATCAATAACCTTAAATCTGTATTTGGCCAAACATTAGGTGCAATCGGCGGTTTGATTAATAATATCGGTAATACTCTATTCGGTGATGCATTCAACTTATTTAACGATATAACAGAAAAAGCTGGAGCAGCATTAGAAAATGGTGGAAATACTGTAAGTGAAGGAAAAGGAACTGAAGGAGCAAATAAAGCTACATCAATGTTATCTAACTTGACTAAAAACTTAAACAGTATGTGGAGGACCCAAGTTATTAAACAGTCAATGATGCCGAATATTGAAGGTATGAGGGCTCTGCTTACCGGTGAACCTGTTGGTAACTGGCATTTAATGGTCGGAAACCCGTTAAATCCAATGTTAGTTATCGGTAATTTAATTTGTACAAGTATGAAAATCGAATGGGGTGAAGAACTCGGTCCTGATGATTTCCCGACTGAATTAAAGGTTGTTTATGAATTAGACCATGGTATGGCTCGTGACAAAGCCGCGATACAATCAATGTTCAATAGAGGTAACGGAAAAATCTACGAACTTCCTGACTATATCAGAGCATCTTCTGATTATGAAACGAAGGTCGATAATTATACTGGTCCAGCTACAAATGGAAGCAAAGGATGGTATATGCCTAAATATATGAATAACATGAAGATGTTAAGACAATCAGGATTTAGCGGCGGATTCCAGACATACAAAATGCCGAATCCTACAAAACTTGCAATGAATGCACATACAGATAATATGTTTATCGCTAAATTTACACCGGTAGATGTAGATGCAGCAATTAGCAATGTAAGAACTGGTACAACAACATTCTTCGGTGCAAACTCTGGTTCTCGTGCTTGGATCCGTGGTGCTGCTGTGACAAGAAAACTTATGAATTAATGATTATGTTTGAATATACTATAGATAAGAAAAAAGAAATTACGGATCGTAATGGTAATACGATAGTAGACTTTGTAACACCGTTGTTTAACAGAAATTCAACCGGTGTGGCTGACTATATGATTAGACGAGTCGGAAATCATAAGTTTGTGATGAGACCTGACCTTGTTTCTTTCGCTATGTATGGAACGGATGACAATACCGAGTATATCTTAAAATTCTCTGGTGTTTCTAATCCATTTACACTCAGCGATGAAGATATTCTTAAAATACCTAACGACCAAGAAGTTTATGGTATGATGGCAATTAATAACGATGAAACACCAATGGATATCACAAAAGCGAGAGAAGCACAGATTAGAAACAACTTCAAGTATTATGATCCTACCATGAACAAGTATAATAAAGACGGAAAATCTTACAAAGATTTGCATGACCGTAAGATGCCTTCTGGTATTATCAATAAAGGTAAGATACAGAACAGCACAGGCAATATTATGGTTCCTTATATATCTGAAGACGGGCGTACTTCAATAACCATTAGAAACGGTAGGGTATATTTCGGAACGAATTCTGGGATAGCTTCTGCTGATTCTGGAACGATACAAAAAGCTACGAACATAACATCAAGAATACAACAAGCGATTGACAAAACAGCGACATAGCTGTCTGATTCAAACTGTATGTATAACGGAACAAATTTGGCAGATTTTGTCAGATCAAACTTTAACCAATAATGAGACTATATGGCAAACAGTAAATATCCATTAAACGGAAGATATGCAACTTTAGGTGATTTAGTTCATGAATATGCTCTTGGGTCTGCATGGCCAACTAATAAAACAAGTGATGCATCACCAGATACAAATGAATTTACAGAAGGCTGGGTAATAGATGAAACACGTATGAACCAGCCATTTACTTAGCTGATATTCAATGATATAGGAGATAATGAATATGAGGCTGAGCTTCCTTATGCATTAGTATGGTTTGGTAATGTATATGCACAAGATATTTATGATCCTGGAACAAAAATGAGAAAATTGGTTCAGGTTGATGACACGTCTATATATGGGTTTGATCGATATATAATCGCTTCCAAAATATCTAATTCTCCAGAAGTTTTTAATAAAGGTATTGAATTCAGATTCATTATACCTGATAAGATATCACATAGTGATTTAAGTAACGGTGATGATCAGTCGAGATATTTCTATAACTATAAGTTAGATAACGGCGAAGCTACAGTTATGTATATGCTTCAATAGATTATAGATCTTTTAATGAATCCAAGATATTGGGAACAATCAAACCCAAATAGGCCAATAACGTTTGAAGATAAAACAAAAAGATTAAGAGAATTCTTATTTGGTTAGGCAGATGATGAAGGAAAAATACATGTGACCGTAAATCAAACAGGTGGCGGAACTCAGTCAGAAACCATTTGTTCTCTATTTTATAAAAATTTATGGTATGATAAAGAAACACCAAGACCAGAAGATTCAGATGCCGCGATTTTAGAAAAAGATAATCAAGATAGATTATTCGTAAAAGCTGATGCTTATAACAGGTTAGGCAGTTACTGGTGGACAGAAATGAATGTACAATATAAAAACTATACAACAGAAAAAGTTCCAAGCATAATACCAACAGTTAATACTAGAGACGTTATAGATTCAGGCATAAGTTCTGTTGAATACATGCATCTTAAAGAACTTATATATTATACAATATCAGGAACATATGTAAAATATAACCCTAACCCTGCTGAATCAAATGTGGTAAAAGATTAGTTCGATGTAGATAATATTCAAAGGTCGTTTCTTGTTTCTACTGATTATACAAAGCTTTATTACTATTGTTACTGGTTTTTAACGACTCAGCGATTCCATAGAAGTTATGTAACAGGATGTGAATTTATAAAAATATCCAATGTCACATATCTTCCAAACCAACCTGTTTTAAGGTGTGACTTAAGTATACAGAGGATTATTGAAGAATTTAAGATTTTAGCCGCTAGGCACACAGTCGATTCTATGTTACCTGCTGGTCCTATTACGGATAATACACCAATAACTATAAACATTAGTTATTCTGCTAAATATGCGAATATCGGTAAACGTACCGAATCATCATTTGAAATCACATTAACGTTCAAATAGATAAACCAAATAAAAGGTAATACAGCAACAGACCTCATGTGGATACAATTCTATTTACCAGATAATGGCAGAACACCGGATTTGAATAATAATATAATGGATGGATATCAATACGGCAATGAAGAATATTTCCCTATTATTACAAGTCCAAACGCAAAGAACTGGTCGTTAAAAACTATAAAATGGCCTGTTTGGAATATGTATACTAACCTACCGTATAATCTTCTTATAAACAAATCTCAATTTGAAGCTGCAAAGAATGATATTAATTTTGAGGACGGAAACTGCTATGAAAGTACGTTTAACCTAAAAACATATGGAAATACAATCACTCCATCAGAGGTTGCAAGTAAAATTTCTAATTATACGCAAAATGCTGAATTTAATCCTAATGATAGTTTTCCTCCTGGCGGAATGATCCGTATTCGTAATTGTTATACACAAGTATCAGAATAGCAAGCACAAGCTTCAAGTTATTATTTGGATGTCCCGTTAATCCGCAGAAAGAATTATTACTATAAAAAAACATATGCGCCTGCTTCAGATACAACTGCAACACATAATATAGATGTTAAAATGTTTTTTGAGCCTGCATATCATGAAACAAATGAGGCCAGAGCTTTTTCAAGCGTATAGATGAATCTTTTTGTTTTAGGTAAAGATGAACATTAGCCATCAAGCGTTAGTGAGCTAGAACAACATTTTGCAGAAAATGATCCAAACAATCATTAGTTTCCATTAACCAGTAACCATAATGCCCCATATTACCTAACTATAAAATCTATGTCAGGCACTATGCAGTATTATATTTCAGGCGATTCATTGTTTATAAGCAATGGTTCTGAACCTGATTTTATACATTTCAGCAATATATATGTTGATAAATTCTTTTCTGCAGGACAAGAATGGTATATACAAAATGAAACTGGAGACGACCCATTTATACAATATCATCCAAGTTCAGATTATGATCCATCGTCAACGTCTGGAAAAGAAACATAGACAGAACTTACATTAAGAACTAATTAGGCTAGTAGCTATAATTATTATCGTATGTATTTTTCTGAAATGGCTGAAGATGAAGTATTTAATAATAACTATATATATTTTAAAGTTAATAACTATATAACTAATGAAGCTTTATCTCATTCATTTTGGGTTAGATATTTAAAGCCTACAGATACTAAAAATACAGATTATATTCCTGGTATAAGTTCAATGGGTACAAATGAAGACGTTTTCTTAGAAAACGCAGAAATATGCTTTATAACGTACCATCAAGATACATTGGATAAAATGAATATGAGTTATACTCGACTCGCTTTCTTTAATGGTAATAACAGTACAGCGGCAAAAATAAATTACATTAAAAATAATACAACCAGTGATAAGGACATTATATTCAAATTAAGTGCTATAGAGAATAAAGATGGAACTATTGATAGGTTTATATATTCTAAACTTAATTCTAATGGAAATCCACTTTATATGGCTTATACATATAGATCAAGTTATAACTATGTTCCAGCATAGACATATGCATAGGCAGAATATTTATTATTGAGGTTTGTATTCACAGATAGCAATAAGAGTAATAACACCACTAATAACAATATATTTGAACCTATTACCATTCTTACGGGTAATATTTATACTTTCTCTGCATGTAAAGTATACGTATCGTTAAGACCGATTTATATATTCTGTTTTATCGGTTTCCAAGCACCAGAAGGAGTATCAGATATTCAACTTAATAAGTTATATTATAGACGTGGTTCAGATGAAGAGCAGGAATTTGAATACATACCAAATGTAGAAGAATCTTAGTATCAAGGATATATGGTTAGCTCATTTGATAATGATACAGTTGTATATCTGAAACCAGATTCAGTCACACTTAAGCTTAATGGTTCTACAGTGAATTTAGGAGATAGCGAATTATATGAACATTATAATGTCGGTTTAGAATATTCATTAGTTGGAATTGGTTCTGATCAGCAAGTAATCGCCCATATAGGACCTACTTAGAGTTGTTCATTTACAAATATGGATCAAATGACAGATGATGCTCCTGATGAATCTAATATCAATTATATCTGCTATAATTTAACAGGGCCTAAAATATTCCAAAAGAATGCACTAAATATGATTCGTGTCAGCATACATCCAAAGACATAATAAAAAGAAGGGTTGAACACATGTTCAACCCTTTAAATTTATGTTTTATGGAATATATTATTAATTTAAGCCAAGTTTAATTCTATTAGAAATAAGGTTCCAAATTGTATCGGTAATAAAGCTTTCTTTAATAGCTTTACCTAACGCCGGTTCAATAGCCTTCTTGAAGGTTTCGACAACGACGCTACCGTTACCGGAACGGAACGCTTCGGTAATCTCCAATAAATTTTTCTTTGTCTGTTTTTGGATATATAACCTTATGTCTTCTTTCGTAGAAGTTGGACTTAAAGTGATCATATTTTCCGTAAGCAATTTGACACCAGCTTTATTGATACCTGTTCTTGGACTCCAATATTCAAGTATCTTCTTAGCCATTTGCTGCTGTTGCGGTGCAGGTAAATCGCTCAGATTTCCTGTTATCATGTAAGTTTCTTTCAGAACCTTAATAATTTGCTTTTTCTGAGATTCATACAAATTATGGCGGTTATCTAAAACGTTCTTCTTACTTCTATTATAAACTGTGCTAAAACTTTTCATTGTTATATAGTGATTCTATTTATATTTAGATATCTCTTTATTTTATTTATCTGTGTTTTTCAAAAAATTATTTTCGTAAATCTAAAACTAATTTAGAGCCTTTCAATATTCGTTCGGTCGCTCGTATAACTATAACTTTGGAATCAGCATCCCACATATAATCGCAGTTCGGTAAAGGGTTTTGTTTTGAAACAATATCATAATACTAACAATATCCGAAAGGGATAACATACTCTTCATTTGGAACGACTTCAAACACGATTTCTCTTATATCTCTTGAAAACAATAAACCTTTTTCTATAGGTCTCGTAGGACATACCTCTATTATATCGCCTAAACAAAAATCTGCATTCGCATAAACAGAATTATTATGCATATAAATTCTACAACAATTCGCATCCGCCGGAATCATATCGATTCGTCGAATGTGTCTTTTGTCTTTCTTTGGCTAATCCATAAACAGACCGTACCAAGAATATTCGTTTATATGCTATATTTTTCTGTTTTGCATAATTATTTAATTATTATTATATTTATCTATTGTTTTTAATTATACAAAAAATTATACTATTCGAGTGTCATTTGACCATTATTAACCATAACATCTTCGTTTTTCAACTGTTTAGCCACCGCTTCCGTGTTTGTTGTTATTGTTGTAACAGATTGGTCAATACTCATTTGTATAGAATTATCCGGATTCTCTTCAACATACTAGGTGTTAACACTTGGATCTGTTGTTGTCTGTATATAATTTTGAGGATTATCATAGATATGCTAAATATAATCCTATATTGTTCCGTCTTTATGTATTTTTTTATATTCATTAAAATCCTTTTGAATTTTTTCTAAAGCTGTTTTTAATGAATGTCCTTTATATGCTTCTTTTTCGTTTAATATGTTAACTGGCTAAACATATTCTTTATCTCTAAAATAAATCATCGTTAGTTAAAATAATTTTTTAATTCCTTGTTTAATACCTTTGGAAATAGCAGACCATGCATTTCCAAAAATACTATCGGTTATAGTCGCAGAAATATATAACATAGTCATATATGGTGTTTTTTCACCTGATATGTTATAAAAGAATGTAAATAATATTTTTAATGTAATCATATAATTATCACAATTAAATACGGTTTCACCAAATTTCTAAAAACAATCTTTTATCTTATTATTTTCATCTAAATTCTGTTGTAATTTTGCGACAGAACTCCAAAATAAATCTATGTTTTCTGTCATTTTATATCCAGTATCAATTGACGGATTAATATCCTCATCGAATACATCTTTAAAATCTTGGTAAACTCCATCATAAAGTGTATCAAATACTACTGTTTTCTTATATAACTCAATATCACTAGGCTTGAAGAAAATTTCTATCAATTCAATAAACTTTCTGCTAAAATCCTGTTCTAAAACAGTTTTACTAATAGTTAAATTAAGAATCTCTTCAGCTGTAAGGTTATCACCTTTTATTATATCTGGAAAACCTAAAACAGCATTTAGTGTTTTAGTCGCATCTTTAAGTCCATCTAAAAGTTTCTTTTTGATATCATTAATTTCTTCATCTTTTAAGTCAGATATAAAATCATCATTTCGTATTATAGTTGTGAATAAATCATTTACGGTTTTGATAGTTTTATTTCCAATTGTTAAATCGACATTAAACTACTTAAATTTGCTTATAACAATAGTACTTTTATCTTTAACTGGAAATTCAATTTTACTATCACTTAAAAACTAACAATTCTACTTCAATTGTTCATCGTCTATAGAAATAGCTAATTTGTAAAAAGATTTCGCTTCTGCTTGTTGACTTACAAGTTCTTGGTTCTCTTTTGAATTTATTTCATCATATATCAACTTAAATAAAAGTATAGGTTCCTACCCATCATTTATTTGATTTATATATAACTGCTAAAACCCATTAATCTATATAAAATTCAAAATAGACGAAATATCCTGCTTATCAAAAATACTATTAAAGGACTATACAAACGTATTTATGTTAATATCCTAGCTTGTGTCTGTATCATCAATAAAATCAATATTCTGCTATTTAGATGAAGCTAGTTTTATTGTCTAATTTTTTATATAATCTATCAGATAACTTTGACTAGGTGATAAAGATTCTATTTTCTATAAACTTGATATAGCTTCATTAATACGTGTTTCTAGCTTTTTATCATATTTTAAATCAACTAAATCATTATCAACAAGCTCTGTAAGGTCTAGCGATAAAAAATAATTACTTAATGTTTTTGCCATCTATACAAAATCATTCTATTGAGATAATGCTTTATTTACTACATTATCAAACTAATTTGCAAATGTAGTGGAATTATTTGTAACCAAATTATTTTTAGCTGCTGTATATATTATATTTTGTAACTATTTACTATTCATTTGAATTCATTTATTTATTTTTAAGATTCGTTGTCTTTTAATTCGTTATCCAACTATTTTAAATTAAGACCTGATTGCTATTCTTTTAATTTAGCCTCTTTAGAATCTTCAACTTCTTTTTGTTTTATTTCAACTGATAATGGATTTTTTCGTGTATATAAATCAATCAGATAAAATAATTCTTTATAATACAGCATCGTTGCCATTAGGTTTGGATAAACATTTATTAAGAACTGTTTGATAGTTGTCAATATGTTACTATTTCCATTATCACCAGTTATCGAACGAATACGAGTCTCTATTCTATCTTGTAAATCATCAGAATACATCGCCCAAATTCTCTTTAAACCTTCAGCTCTCATTGGATGTTTAGATATAGCTGATTTAAATTTATCACCTATATCAGTTTTTCCTTCACCAGCCAAACGACAAATAAGTTCAATCTTAGCGTTAACTTCTTTATCTGCAGCTTCTTTAAGTTTATTCATACGGTCACGAGATGATGTTATGATATACCATTTTGAAGGATCTGAGGAAATATTTTCAGCCATTTTTTGACTTAGAAGATTTCTAATATCATTATAATTAGTATCAAGTCCTTTTTCAAGTGTATCTAAAATTGCATCTCCTTTAGTTCCTATATTTGGGTCTAAATGATGCTCATCTTCATATAGACTATGGTTTTCCTAAGGCTACAAGGATTCAAATACCCATATTGGCTATGGTTCATCATCTGTAGGTGCAAGCTTATTAAAAATAGTATCAATACTTACGCCAATAGTATCTTTTATAAACTTATCCAATTGTCCTCTTTTTTTACCATCTTTAATATGATCATAAATTTCTTTTCTCCATTTTTTATAACTCGTTTCGTCATTATTAAACTTAACTTTTAATATCTATTCTTTAAATTTATTATCATAATCTGGAGAATCTAAATAATTCTATAATCTAAGTATAGTTTCTTGTAACTCTAGTTTATCATCTAACTCTTTTTCTTTTTTATCACGATTACTTTTCAAAACAGTTTTTAATACTTCTTCCTAGTCTTCCATGAAATCTGACATTTTTCCTTCAGCTCCTGCAATTAGTTGAGGTATTATTTTTTCAAGCGACTAACTATCTCTAGATGCATTTTCGCCACAAATTGCTTTAACAAGCTTTAAAATAACAGGTACAGAACTTCTACAATATCCATCTATAGCTTCTGTTATAACTCCACCAAATATCTTAACAGATGTAGTTTTCTTACCTTCCGTGTGAGTTTCTAATTCACCTCCGATAATTTCATTATCAATATCACCAGTTATTATACCACCGTTTGGATCAAAATTAGAATCTCTTCCTGCACCTGTATTCTGATCTGTTTTATTCTCTTCATCAGCCTCTAACAACATTTGAATGTATGGATTTTTTAAAGCATAGTTAAAACTAGCATTTTCTTGTTGCTGAGCAGGTGTTTGTTCGTCTTCTTTCCAATGAATAATATGATCAATATTTAAATTATCAGAATCTCCAAAATATGTTAATCCCAAATCTTCAGCTTTAGCCTATAATATCTCCTAAGTAGGTTTCATGAATAATGAACCATTTGGGTTCTTATCAGCTTTAGCAGGATATTCAATATTACACATTAACATAGTATAGTTGGTTGGTAATGCTGGAAGTTTTAGGTTATTATATTTTCTTAAATCTGGCATAATAGGTAAAAATAGAGACTTTTCTAATTTTTTATCATAATCTGATAAAGTGGAGACATTATCAGAAATAATCCTACTAAAATTCCATAAACCCGATCCTTCCTCAGGAAGCATACCGGATGTTATTCCACGAAAATCTGTCTTACCAGGATTAAAGAATCCCAAGTTATGAACGCACTATGTGTACAGACACGCCATATTTCGCTCTGCAGTCTCCTGTATCGTCCTGAAACATGCCTTGTTATAATCACCTGTATTCTGACGTTTTTTCTTCGACAGCATGAGAAATGAATACCATGGACGTTTCTTGTTAACACCCATATCAATTAACTCTACAAGCTTGTTCATATACTGTTTCAGCTTTACCATCGCTAATCTGTCTTTTCCCTTCATTAACAGCCATGCAACCAAACCTAACAAACCTGTTAATAACCCGGCTGCAAGTTTTCCTAGCCATCCTATTTTAAAATCCATCCACCAGTCTGCTGCATGTCCAGGTGCTTCAAATAATTCACCTTTCATTTCAGGATCATTTTCTATAAACTCATATAGGTTTTTCTTAATATTCATATACTCGTCTTCACCGACAGCCTCAATAATATCCTTATCAAAAAGACTATCGAATTCAGACTCGAATAAGTACTGATCCATAATTTTACGAATCTATGCATCTTCCTCTATAAAACCTACGTTTTCAACAAGGGATAATGCATCAGAACATAATCCTGAATGCTCAAATTCATATATCTATCTGTCTTCTGGTGACAATAAACTTATTCTTTCTTTTGATAACTCATATGGAAATTTCATAATATAACTTTCGCTTTATATCTTTTGTTTATTTATTCTTAAAAATAAAGAAGACTGTTTTTATATCTTTATAGAAGATAAGTTAAAAATATCTAAAAAATAGTTTTAAACTTTTTATTATCATAAATCGGTATTATCTTTGCTGCGTTAAATCAATAATCAATAATTTAGAATATGGAACAACTATTTAAAAATTCAAAGAACATCGTGTATAAGCTCACTTCAGGCTTTTTCATGATGGCATGCTTATGTCTGTTTTGCATTATCATGGAAACGATTACGGCAGTCTCCGTGGGAAAATCACCTGATATCGTACTTAGTCTCTGTTATGGTAGTGGGTTAAGTGTACTTTCATGGGCATCTGCTTTAGTAGAACCTTTTCAATTTCGTTTCGCTCAGAAATTTGTTCAGCTTAATCCAGAGAACTTCAGATATAGTACTGAACAGAAAACGAATAAGTTTAGAGACGGTCATACCGAAACTCACTATTACGCTTTTGTTCAGATTGAGCGATGGGGAAAGAAAATCCCTATTGTGTACACATTCACATCGCCTTTCATTACTAATGAACTTACCAGTGAAGAGATGCAAGATCCCAGTTCTTATGAAATAAAAATGGAAGCCTTTATAAAAGGGACTGAATGCATCAGGTATTGTACGTCTGAGTTCAAATCAGAAGAAAAGGCATTACAGGCAATTGAATTAGTTAAAAATAGTGTTAAAGAGAATATTCAAGTCTATGCGGCTGAGCACTATGATATAGTTGACTCTAAAAAGACTTCTACTGTAGTTAATTCTATTTAATATTAAACAATTTATATTATGTTCAAAAAGATTACTAAAACGATTTTCATTATCCTGGAAGAGATTATCCTGGTGTGGATGGTTTGGTATTGCTGCAACGAGGTTCTGCAATCAGACACCGCCAACTTTGGTAAGTTCTCAATCAACTTCGCTCAAGAACTAAATTTCCATTTCTTCATTGTAAAGGTCAAGGTGTTAATTATCGTGATTAACGTAATTACCTACCTTTCGTATCTCCGCTACAAGATTTACTATTACCTTAATAGTAAAAAGAAGAAGCCGAAGTACAAGTACGTGTAAAAAATTATCTTGCAATAATAAAGAGAGGAATCAAAAATTATGGTTCCTCTCTTTATTTTATGTTATTATTGTCATAAAAAACTTATGAATCCATTCAGCTTCAGGATTATTTGGTAAATCGTCAACTTTCCAACCTTTAAACATGTGGTCATATTCATATGTCGTTAAATATTCTTTTCCAGAAGGAAATTTAATTTTATCATTTTTAAATACCTTAACTCCTGCATTCATATCTTCTCCTGCGAACATATACTCTAAATTAACATCTCGTTTCAATTTAAAGTGAGATACGTCTACCCTCAACATTGCGCATTTCATAAACATCTTCTTCATCGTTTCTACATTAGATGTATCGAATGAAGATACATCTAATTCCCATAACTTTTCACAGTTATAAAACATTTTAGACATATCAGTCACTTTACTGGTATCAAACATAGATAAGTCTAACCACTATAATTCTTTGCAATTAAGAAACATTTCTTTCATATCGGTAACATTGCTTGTATCCCATCCAGTAAAATCAATTCTCCTTATATAAAATTTATTTTTAGGAAACATTCCTTTAAATAAACCAGACATATCTGTTATAGCAGAAGTATCTATATATGACAAATCTAATGTCTCACCGCCTCTTTTATGAGTATTTACTGTTTCCTTTACCTTCTTTTTGATTATCGCTTGTAACTGTTCTTTTGTTTGAGGACGGTCTGATAACATATCATTAACCACAGCTGTACTAACCTTCGATTTTGGACCATTATCTAAGGCTGCTGGATTAAAAGCAACAGATGTATAATAATCCTCTACTAACTATTTAATATTTTTATTCATAACTTATTGATAATCAAATATTTTAATATCCGGTTTCGAAGAAGTCCGCCTATTGCATATCCTTCCATGCTTCTTTACATTCAGTTAAATCGTTATTCGCTTCATCGGTATAAAGACCCGTATTAACAGTAACACCACCAATAGCTGTAACTGTAAATGTGCCTATCTTCTTAGCGACCTATATTTTGCACTTAGCAGAAATCCATTTCTAAACCCAAGGATCTTCCCATAATTCTGGACCAGGAACCTTAGTTGCCACTTCACAGAAAACATGTGTTTGCGGGTCATGTCCAATAACCAATAATTGGTGCTTATCGCGATTCCAGCGGTGTTTTATATCGACAAGGTTATACTACTTAAGCTAATCCCATACGGACCACTGTATGGTCCTGAACACGACCGTATCGAGACTCATGTGCGGTCCCATCCACATATCAGCCTGGAATGTTCTGTTAAATGAGAAATCCGGGTCACAGATACCAAACATCATATTCCTTCTTCTCATTTCTTCAAATTTAATAACTGATAAAACACAATCAGGGAACTATATAATACGGTTATTCCTAAATTCTTTTGTATAAAACTAACTTCTATGAATAACACAATATCCATACTATACGGCTTCTGGATATAACTCATAGATCATTTTAGTCTCTTTATCTATTAAACGTTCGTATTCTTTATCAGATAATGAAATCTCTATTGTTCCAGACATAGTGACTTCATCTTTTAACCACTGAACAAATTCACTCTTCGTCATAAGTATAACTTACTTTTTATTATTTATTATAAAAGAATTGTGAGACGTTATCACAACGTCTCACAACACAAATAAGTTTTTAATTAATTTTTAAATTTATGAATTTTAAATAATCAGGCTAAGTTCTTAGAACAAAGGAACACCAAACACCTCTTCAAACGCCTGCATGAACGTATTGAGGAGCACATTACCGGGCTTCATGCTAGGAGGCGTGGGATTTACCTGTTTCTCGCTCTTAGGCCTCTGCGGACGACTGGCGCACAGCTGATTAAGCTTCGCCTTAATCGAGGCTTCAACCTCGTTGATATCGGTGATAAGCTGGGCGCATCGCTTGAAGTCCTGGGTCAGCTCATCACGTAATGCATCGATAGGCATATTGTCCTTAACCTCGGGCTTCTTCTCAAAAATGCGAGGTTCGCTCTTAGGCTCATTGTCGGGGCAGAAGTTGTGCAAACGCTCCTTAGCCAACCGGAATGCCTCTTTGCGAGAACATCCATTCTTGCACAGCAGATTCGTAAGCTTAAACAACTCACTGCGGTAAGCCTTGTCAGGATCATCGCTATTGAGAATGCGGGCAAAGGAACCCAGAACCTGCTCATCCTCGTCACTGAACTCGCTCTTATCCTCAAGCGGCTCTTTGCTCAGGATATCGCCGTCCTCGACCGTGATGGGAATGATGTGGCCAGCATTGGGGTATCGATCAGTCGGGATGAAAGCCAGGAACTTGACGGTGTTGTTGCTCAAAAGGATCGGAGCAATCATCATGCTCTTGCCGTTCTGATCATAGCCGTAACCGAACTTGATACGGTTGAAACTCTCTTCACTGATCATAATAGCAAACTCACCGGGACTGTTGAAGCGGGTATACAGCTCAATTGCTTGATAAGGATTACCAGCTGCTAACTTAGCAGCAGCATCAATAGAATTGTTAAGAGTTGCCTTGAACTCAGCAGCGTCCTCAACTACGGTAACACTGTTACCATTTTTCTCAAATCTAATCATTTTCTTTCTCGTTTTAAAATTGTCTTCGTTAATTGAACACTACAAAGATAACGCCAACTTTTGATATAAAAAAATTTTTGAAAGATAAAATTAATTATTTAACATTTTTTAACAATTAATCTTCATCTTCTATTTCATAATTTTCTAGATGATTAATAATAACATCTAAAAATTCGTTATATTCTTCTGGTGTACTTGCTTCCTCAATACTATCTGCAGTATATTCGTTACGCTCATCGGTAAATACCGTTATATCTCTCATATCAGTATCGACATATACATCCTCTATATCGATATATCTTTGTCCTACAGGCTCGCCTCTATTACCGTATATGTAAACTTGTGCATTAATATAATCTTGAGCAACATAAAGACTTACTTCGGTTTCACCAGTTTTTTCCGCAATCTCGTCTGCTAAATCAAATATTTTATTTTCTTTATCTTGTGTAGATAATCCGATAGTTTCATCTTCACTTTCTAATAAAGCAATCTTTACTTCTTTAGCGACACTGTTCATTATTTTTTCGTATAAACACATATTATTTTTCATTTTAATAAGTTGTTTTTATTTTATTTATTTTTAATGTAAATGGTCGCTTAACCAATTTCCATAAACTTATAAACGTGTTTTTAGTAATACTCCATAAAATATAAAATAAAAACCATATGCCTATGATTAAAAAATATGTGTAAACAATAAAAATCGTTGATAAAAATGCGAAAGTATCTTTCATGAATTTTCTTTCTTATTTTTAATATTTACTCTGGTAAATAAATCCTCTCCTTTTCCTATAAAACATATTCTTATTGAATCTAGTTCTTTATATAACGGTTCTCTATCATCAAAAATCCACCACCATAATTTTTTAGGAATATCCTTTAATTCTTCATCTGTCCTTATATAGATTCTATGGCATCGCTTAATCCATGCGTTAGCTAATGTGTTAGCAATTTCTCTATTAACACCCTATATACATAATGAATATATCACATCAGCTAAAGTTACAGTAAATGCTTTCTATTTAATTAATAAAAGCAAGTCATTCTATATATGTTCTGATAAAATATTCAGTCCGTAATCAGTAAAGCAATAACATATGTTATATGGAATATAGTCTACATTATTTTCTTTATTGACCTAAACGACATAATCCCATATTTCACCAGCTATATCATCTGTTAGATTCTTTATATTAAGTCTGTTTGCTGATTCTATAAATAATCGTTTCTAGTCTTCCATAAAAATTATATGTAGATAATAGTTATTAGTTTTTTTGTAAATAAATAAAGAAAAAATCATTAATTTAAATAATATGGCACAAACACATAGCGTAGTAGATTGGTTTGATTACGGACTTGTTAATTTAGATGATATTATGAATATCGGTGCAAAAGGCACATTTAAACCAATTCCTAATCATAACCCAGATAATGGCAATAACAATGGCAATGCTAATGACGGACGTCCTTGCTGCGTTGAACCTATTGATCAGTTAGACAACCAGATTCTTGATAAGGTAAGTTGCCCTTATGAAGATCCTGAAACCGGAATGCTTCCTCCTAACTGTAAATACAATGATTGCAGAGAATGTCCTCAATGCACAGCAGCAAATACATATGGTGCTGCTCCAAAAAATGAGGAAAAACCAAAAAAGCCAAGGGCAAAAAAAGCAACTGCTAAAACCACTAAAACAACACGTACAAAGAAAACCTCTAAGGCATAATAAATTAAGGGACTCAATATTGAGTCCCTTAATAATTTTTATATATCGAAACGGTATCTGAATACCGGAAGTAATTCATAACACATGTTTGATTCTAAATTGTTTATTACTCGCTTTTTACCTAAAACTGGTAACCACTAATAATACTTATTTTTATGTGTAGCTAAAATACCATGCTCATACATTCTTTCTAAAAATGACTAAGCTCTTTTCTCTCCCCAAATATCGGTTAAAGATGTCTAAAACTTAGCGATGTTCTCATATAAGTAATCAAGCTATTGAATTGAAGGAATAGTCATTTTAAATTGTGAAATATCTATTTCTGATGTCCTTATATACTTTGACAGGTAACGATTAAACATGTCCTTTAAATATGCAGGAATATATTTCTCTTTGCCTTTGTATTCTACAGGTACAGCAACACCATTAGTCGTCAAATAATTCTTCAGGACTATATCTGTTTCATTTACGTCCAATAAATCTTTAACGACAATACCTATTATAGACTCATTATTGACGTGCTATATATTCGATAAAACACGGAATTTAGAATCTTCTGAATTATATATCAATATATCGCCAAACCTAAAGCCTAGCGACTCATTGATTATACTGTTCGGTAAAATTTGTTTTTTATCCTTTTTAAAAAATGGATCTTTAAAGATCAGTGGCATTATTGATAAACTTTTTCTCTATTTATCAAATAATAACCCGGTAATCTTCAGAAATGTACTTAACAATTATAGAAGAATCCAAACAATGTTTCGCTTCATTGACAACATTTTTATCTATATCAATCAAAGAAACGATACCGCCAACCTTAACGCCTTGCAAACCGTTAATACCTTCAATCGGGTTATAGGAAGCGATTAAGTTCTTTTCGATAGTTGATTCAGAGAGTCCTTCAAATGAAGTTACTGAACACTTATCAAACTCAAAGTTTCCTCTAATGGTTTTCGGTGCATACTGTAAAGATGTAAGATTGGGATTACCATAGATACGTACATTACCGTTAACAATGTTTGGAAAGTTTATCAGTGAATTTAGCGAGTTTTGTTTCCCGTAATCACTATGCCATTCTAAATCACCGTTAACCATGTAAATCTGAACAGGGAAATGTTTGAAAATCTTATTATCAGGTGAAATAATAATATCACCATCAACAATAATACGATTCTCTGGATCCCGGTGAATCTTTACACCTTCACCTAAAAAATTCTCTAATGTTTTTAATTCAATGTCTATACTCATATCATATAAAATTAGTATAGATAGGGATTAGTAATCCCTATCTATAAATTAACTGTTATTAAATCTGCGAAGTCGTTGCTGAATTGGACTTAATGTTTTAGACGTTTTTGTACTTGTAGAACTTGAAGCTCCTAAAGTTGTTCCTGCATCTTCAGGAATATCAGGCTCTACATCAGGAAGCTCATATGTATCATCAACAACAGGAACAAGTATACCAGTATTAGTTGTCACTGATGAACCATATGTCTTAGGGGCAGTCGCTTTCTCATTCAACACTTTTTCAGTATTATATTCAATAGGTTCTGACTTCACTGCCTGAACAGCGGGAGAACCAGTTCTACTATTATACTCTTCTGTTGTTAATTCAGCCATAGCGATATGACCGGTTTTAAGATAGCGGTCACGGTCAATATTATAACCTTTGATATAGCTGCCAGGATCCTTTGCAAAGTGTTCTGCTTCTTGTTCAAGCAAAGCACGAACCATCTTTGTGTTAATCATTCCACCATGTGAAACAAACATCACATGACCTGTACCAGAACTTGCATTGCGTAATGCCTTACCGTAAGCGATATATTCACCAAGACCAAGATCCTTATCACGGTTACATCTTACAGCTACACCGATAGCCAACATCTTACGAACAGGTGAAATCTTTGTTTGTGTTTCAAGCGGTGTATACACCGAAGCCTGTGTTGTTTCAGGATAGCTTTTAAGTGAATTGTAATTGAATGTATGAACTTCTCTGCATTCATTCTCAGCTTCAAAATCAAAAGCTAAATGTGTTTCAAATACGGCAATGTCCTCCTTCACAGGAATTGAAACAGCTACCATGGTAAAGTCTCTCGACATTCCACGATAATCGGTAAATGTGCCCTTATAAGTCTCATGCTTTAAAGGCATTTCGTTTTTCTTCTTTACTTCTTTCATTTTACTTATATAAGTTTTATTTTATCCATTCCTTAAACCTTTTCCAAAGTCCTTTCTTCTTATAGAAATATAAGTTGCCGGAAACAATACTATGATATTTCCATCCTTGCTTCTCATATTGTTCTATTAAATCCAAATAGCCATCAGTGTTAAACATATTTTGTTTTAACACCAGTTTAGGGTTAACAATTAAATAAATTCTGTTATGTTTATCGACTGTTCTAATAGCATTATCCGGAAATATTTCTACCTTTGAAAAGTCTTTATTGATAGTCGTTGTTTTCATTATCAATTATATATAAATAACTGATTTTGTCTATCATTTTTTATAAATAATGTGACGACAGAACCACAGAAGTTCTGTCGTCACATTTATAGGAGAATTGCTGAGCGGAAATGCATTACTTCATCGAAACGACCTTGGTGCGGTCGAACTGACGGTAAACACCGTGGCGGCCATCGTAGAACACGACGTTGTTCTCACTCTTGGGCTTCTGGGAACCTTCAACCTTGCGGGTGGAGGGGACACGGGTCATATCCAGGGTGCCGGTAGTCGTAATCTGCTTGCCGTGACGATTGACGAAGGTGAACTGAACGTAGCCGGTCTTCATCTTGGTCAGGAGCTGGTCAGCAAGCTTGTCGGTGACGGTGGAGCTGTACTTCAGGTCGAGAACCTTCTTAGCCTCAGCGTAAGCTTCCTTCTGGGACAGGTTCTGCTCCTTGCGAATGCGATTCATAACAGTGAATAACTCGCTCTTGGTGTACTGATTCTGATTCTTTGCCATAATCTTGTAATGTTTTAGTTGTTATTGTTGTTTAAAAATTGTTTTCGTTAATTGAACACTACAAAGATAATGCCAAGATCCTTACCAAAAAAATTTTTTGGAGAAAAAATGCTATTTTTTAACACCATTTAGCAATATTTTCCAAAGTTGCTTATTTTGTTTGCATCTGTTTGCAAATCGGTCATTCAACAAACTCAACTTCTGATAATAAATAAACAGCTTTATATGATTTTGGTGAATCTCTATGTTTTAAAATAAGAAGAAAGTCATCACCAGTCTTCTTTCTAGCTTCATTAATCTTATTACATATATTAGACATAAAACTAAATAAGTTATATCTTACTTGTTTCCCAAATGGAAACGAATGAATTATTGACTGATTATTATCTTTAGAAGATTGCCGTATTAATACACAATAATCATTTGTAACCTCTGTATATACACTTTGTATATCAGAAATTCTGATTAATACAATATCATAATCTTCATAATCGGCTCTATTTAATTTCTCTATTTTTTTCCCTGTCGCCATCTTAACCATTAGCTAATAGATTTATATCTTCTTCAAAATCTACTTCTGAAAGAAGTTTTACATCGTTATTAATAACAATCAAATAATCATCTTTATTTTTCTTAGTTTGTGCCTTCTTAACAAGTTTCATAATATGCACAAGCTTAATTTTGGCTTCTCCTAATGTATTTGTCAATATACCCATATAAAATGAAGATGTATGTTGTTTAGAATAATACCTAAGATAAAATTTATCACTTTCTTTATTTATATAAACCAGAAAAATCTCACTTACAGCTATCATCTTAAGTAAATTCGCTACATTCTTAATCTTTTCTGACTCTACCATAATTAAATACCTGTTAAATTAGTTTCTGATAATAAATAAACATCATTTTCTGTAATAATTAAAAAGTCATCTTTTGGCTTCTTACATCTCTTTAAACATTTTAAAATACTATAGAATATAGTTACAACTTTATCTGCAGGATAATCTAACTGATCAAAACCTTCATTAGTTTTATAACCATCTGCACTGTTATAACGAATTTCAATATGTGTAGATATAGAACTTCCCGCTTCATTCTTACGAATGTAAATTCTACGTATATCTGATATTTTAATAATCCAGTTCCTAATTATAGGTCTTGAATCTACATCAATTATAGATATGTTTTTATTTTCTACCATAGTTACTCTTCTGTTATATTTAGTTCTGATAATAGATATGGTTCATTATTATAAATGATAAGAAAATCTTTATTATACTTATTTTTGTTGGCCTTTTGGATACATTGTAAAATACTAAAATATAATTTTAATATTTCCTCTTCACTATTTCTAGTAAGAGTAGCTGTTTGTTTAGCATAATAAATTTCAATTACATAATCTGGGTTATAATAAGTAGGGTTTATACCAGATATATCATTAATATTAATAGATATATTATATCTCGTTTCTTGACCAACAGGTGTTACAGTTATATTGCTTTCTTTCATCTTTAATAAAAATTATATTTCAATACAATAAGCGGTTACGTTTATCATAGCATAATAAACATAACCGCTTTATTCATTTGTTGCAAACCGAATTAAGCAGAAATCTTCTTGCTATATTCAGTAAGCAACTTGTTGAGGAATGCCATACCGTCAAATCCGGCCTCCAAGAACTTCAGCAGCATAGGTGAGTAACCTGAAAGGTAAATGTTACCGAAGTCATCCTTATTGAAGGTGACAGTCTTGTTGCGAGAATTGAAGTTCCACCAAATGATATTGGTCTTAAATCCATTCTCCTTGAACATTCGCTGTACCTCTTCAGCACTCTGCTTTGAGCCCCAATCGAACTCCATATCTGATAAAACAACCAGATACTCGGGTGCATTCTCCTTGTCAAGGCCCTTCAGCAACTTACACACTGCACCGAAATCGGTGTTAGAGCAATCACCAGTGTACATAGACTCAAGCTCTCGCTCATAAGCTGAATTGCCATAAAGAGGCTTTTCAATTGTAGAAGAACCACTCCAGCCATGGCTAATAAACCTATAGCTTTTACCGCTCTGAAGCTGCATAAGCTGAGGATACGATGAGAAGCTGATAAAGTACCCAGGCATGTAAGTTGAGCACTTAGTCAGGTAATGACCGATTGAAAGAGCCTTACCATAAGAGTCATTGGAATCCATCATTGAACCAGACGAATCTAAAATGACCATACAGTTGATGGAAATCTTCTCAATCTGGTCAAAGACGAGATCGGCATCAATCTTCTCACGGTTACGATAAATGTCGTAAACGTTAGTTGTGCTGACGTTCATCTTTGACTTACCTGAACGTACTCGCTCCAAGTACTCAGCAAACTTCTCATGGGTATCAGCACCGTTGCTGAATCTCTTGAAATACTTCAGCAATGCCAACGAAGGCACATGCTCGAAGATAATATCTTCAGCCTGCTTACGGCTTAACATCTGCTCAACAGTCGAAGCCTTGATGAACTTACCGTACTGCTGCTTATTCATGCCAAACTGGCGAGCAATTTTACGGGCAAGCATCAGGTTCTTAGAGCTGTAGCGGGGCATCCACTTCTTACAAAGCTCATTGCCATTCTTAATCTCTTCGAATAAGAAATCGCAAAGCTTACTGAAGTTATCAGCTGGCATCAACTCCCAGTTGATAAACAGGTCATCGAAACGACCAGCCTTAACAACATTAGTAGGATGAACGCCACTGCGAGCCATCAAGATACGACCTAAATCTCGACGACCAAGACCGAATCGAGGATCACGGACAAACATAGAGAAAAGCTTCTCATAGTTTGACATTCCAATTTCTACCTCATTGAGGTGGTTCTGGTAGTATTCTGTCATAAACAGAATATCCAACAGTTTATTACCAGTGGTGTTGAGAGCATCATCACCATTCTCTGTATACTTCTGTGCGAAAATAGTCTTCAAATCTGCCATAGTTGTGCTGTTTTTAGTTTTTGATTTGTTGGTTGATATGGTATTTATATATGATAAAATAAAAAAGTCTACATTTTGAATTTTTTTAACATTTGTTAGTAATTAATACAAATGATACCAAAAATCAGTTTTTTCATTAATATCTTTAAGACATGCATAGCATTTATCTAATTTAATATCTTTGCTTTCATGTTTCTTGAGATATTGTTCATATTGTTTAATTTTTTTATTTAATTCTTTAATCTCTTGATCTACTTCTTTACCGGTAATACATCTCTTCATATGCCATGTGCCTTGCTTCCATTGATAATAATGCGGATAAAAATTAAACCCATCAGAATTAATCCAACTTATTTTTAATATAGGCATATAAAGAATAAATGAATCATATCTTCCTTTTTTATCTGACCATTTAGGAATTCTCAACTTATAAGATTCTCCATCTGTTTTTCCATCAAGAAACGACTGGATAATATTAAGATAATCCTGCATCATCGGGACAAAGAACTGTTCAAATTCTTTTTGCCGATCCGCTTTCATATAATTTTTGCAGTTACCAAGTTTGCCAGAAAATGCATGATATGAATCACTATACATACATATAAATGGATGGTTATCATCAAATTCTATATAACGATTCTTAAACCCATAGATAATGTCCAAGATTTTTCTGAACATAGGTTCAATCTCCTTCTTAAAGACATCAAGATCTGGTGAACTCCAAAATGGATGTGCTTTTAGTTGACTATGTTTCTCTTTTAAAAGATTAGTCAACTCTTCTACAGGTATTGATCTATAATCTGACATGCTTATTACTGTTTCATTTCGTATTCTTTTGAAAGCTCATAGAGCATATTAGATACAATCCTATCACCAGGAAATGCGCCATTCTCTGTAAGGAAATTACGAAGTTTTTCCATAAGGTCAAGTCCGCAAATAGTGTTGTTCTGGCAAAACTCAACTATCCGAGGATCATCAAGCGGAAGACAGTTGTAATCTTCAATGGCAGTATCACCAAACAAATCAAACATGTTATAGTGAACAATAGTTCCTGTATCCCTGTAATTCTCTCGAGTTGAATCATCTTCGTAAGAGCCTTTACGAATACCGATAATAATGTTTGTACCGATACCCGTACATACAAGATTTTTGTTTTCGTCAAATCCGTAAATTTCATAGAAAATACGGTCTCCAACTTTATAGTTATTGTTGGAAATATCTTTCTCTTTAGGAAATCCTTTCTTAGGCATAATTATTAGTTTAATTGTTTGTTTTCTGCGATTTAACCCAAATATCATTGCCTTCTTTCAAAAGCATTCTACATGTCTTCTTATTATATAATTCTTCAGGTGGAAGCGTAAGAGACCTTAACGGAATGTACCTAGTATAAGTAACATTCCTCTCAATTTCAAGAGTTACCTTGATAATATCCAAATCTGGGATAATATCAAAAGTTGCATGCGAATTATATGCTTCATCGACTTTAGCGAAATACTTGCATACTCGCACACATTCTTGTCGAATAGTCTCTTGAGCTTTATCATTAGCCCAACCACGTTTCCAAAGTTCCTTAATCAGTTTAAATTCATTGTTAGTAATCATACTGCAAAGATAACATCAATATTTTAAATTAAAAAATATTTTAGCATTATTTAACAAAAAATAATTGGAGACACTTTTCAGCATCTCCAATTATATGTAACATATTATAAAATGTTTAAGATAATGTCCTTATAGCATGTTTAGGTAACTCTGTTAGTTTATCACCGATCATACATTTAACTAAATCTTCGTCTTTAGCTTCAATATATGACATAGGATCAATTTTTATTTTTCTAACAGGTTCATCATCTTCACCTGCAACGACAGCATAAACCCAATCTTCAGGACTAATAATTACATCCTCTTTAGGTACTTCTTGAATATCATCACCTATATAAACCTTTACAGGATCTGATTCTTCAAGAATATCTTTAACACTTGCTTGGAACTTTTCTCCTTCAACGGTATTTTCCAGTATAGCATTGTTAAACCTTATTTGACATGGTATTGTCTATTCATTAAGATCTTCCATTTTAACTGGTTTTTCGTTTTCAGGTTTTTTGTTCAAACGTGTTTTTTCATCTAAATCAAATTGCTCAATAGCTAATAGTTCCATTTGATTTGGATCTGGTTTAACCTAATTTGCAGGAATAGTTCTTGTTTGACCTTCACGAGTTATACGAAGTATCTGTCCCATTTCAAGGTTATCAACAACTCCAAACACATGCCAAATATCACCGTCAAAAATAACTTTATCTTCAACTTCATATTCGATTTCCTGAGATTCTTTCAAAAGATTTACATTCGGCAATATGGGTTTAGCTGCTTCTTCTTGTTTTTGGTCAAGTGCACCAACTGTACCGTCTTGCTTTTGTTTATCTTCTACCTCTTGTTTGAACTCATTGTCATCTTTATTCCCATATTTGATATCCTGGACTTTTTTTGATTGGTTAGGATCGTTCTCAGCGTCTATTGATGTGTTTCTCCTGATTTTAACATTTTCATTCATATCATCAAAAGAATCACCAATCAAAGAACTAAATATCGATGAAACAATAAACAAGCACATATCATTATCAGTAATTGAATATGATTCCAACTCATTATTATTCAAAGCTTCACGCTTCAACATCTCAACCGCATATCCAGGAACTTCGCCAAATGAATCTTCCATTATGCCATCAAACTCTTCAGAAGGCCTGTAATAAATTCTGTCAAGAATCTGATAAACTGTGTATCCTTTCAATACAAATCGTTGATAATCAATACCTTCTTTAGAATTAGCTTCAAGATTGATACTAAAATATCTGACTAAATCTGTTTCTGCACCAAATTCTTGTATATTAGTTACAACTATTTCGTATGGTGTGGAATACTCAGCATTATCTTTATTCTAAAGTGCTTTATTATGCATCAATACAAGAATGTCAGTCTCGTTTGAAATGTCATAATTTTCAATTGGTTCATTAGGGGTCTCACTTCCATCAATTACCTCTGACTCCAGAGAAGTGGTATCTTCATTTTCTTTTACAGCAGCCTTGATGGTGGCTTCATTCAAAAAAAACTTTTACCGTCTCTGGTTTTAAACTTAGGCTTAATAGAAATTTTCTTCTTTTCCGTTAAACGTGGCTTAGCTGATTCAGGAATTAAAGTGTTATCAACATTTGCAGCTGGGAATTCAATTTCTGTATCACCATCTTTATATGTTGGAATAATAACATCTTCATCATCGTCATCATCGTCATCGTCATCATCGTCGTCATCGTCATTTTCTGGTTTTTCTGCGTTTACAGGTTCTGCAGGTGCTTCATCTGTGAAATCAGAAAGTTTAAAACCGAATTCATCAGTTGGCTCGTCATCACCATCTGTCCATGCTTCAGTCTTGTCTTCAAAACCCCAGTTAGGCATTTCATCATCAACAGGTACATCTTCATGCTTTGGATAATCCCTTACATCTTCAGTAGGTTCTTCTAGCTCAGTGGCTGGATATTCATCTACTGTAGGTTCAGCTGTAGGTTCAGTAGCGGTTGGATATTCGTTATTAGTTTCAGCATTTTCGCCACGGAGATATTCATCTTCCCAGTCATGATCTTCTACCTCATCTGATTTAAGATCGTTAGACTTAATTTGTTCTAATGGAGCAATAGTTGGAGATTCAACTGTTGCGGGTTCTGCAGTATCACAAACAACTGGATAATCTGGATGTGACTTAATAGCATCAATAACAGCTGCATAAAGCTCATTGGTCATTGGTTCATTATCGAGTATAGGCATATTGTCTTCATCGTTCAGATAGAATTCAACAGTCTTGTTCTCGATATACTTACGACCTGCTCCGTCAACCATAGGAACGATTATGATAACTGATCCGGATTTTTCTTTAGTACCGTCTTTAACATTCTCATTAAACATTACATTTGCAATCTTATAAGAGAAGTCTGGTTGGTATGTTTCGCCTTCAGTTGATTCAGTTCCGATTTCAGGTTCTGGTTCTGTTTCTACAGGTTCAGCTGGTAATTCATCAGTAAAGACTTCACCACTTGGTTCTTCGGTTGGTTCTTCGGTTGGTTCCTCACCAGGCTCTTCATCGAATACATCTTCATCTCTTAATGTGTCATCATAAACGTTTGTATTCTCTGGTTCTTCAGTTCTATCTTCTGGGAATTCAACCTCTTTGAACTGCTCTTCATCCGGTTGTTCAAGCTCTGCTTCAGGATTTTCTTCAGGTTCCTCAGTTGGCTCTCCGGTTGGTTCACCTTCAGGTTCCTCTGTTGGTTCATATTCATTATCAGCTTCTGGTTCAAATACTTCATCGTCTGTTGGTTCACCCTCAGGGTTTTCATCGCCCATAGGTTCACCCATAAATGATATAAACTCATCATCAGAAACACCTTCACCGTCTTCGGCTGGTTCACCTTCATTTCCCTCAGTTGGTTCATCTTCTAATGGCTGTGATAATTCATCTTTAACAGCATCAACTTCATCATCATCAATAGGCTTATTTGGTTCTTGTGTAATAACTTCACCGTCACCATCTTCACCATCTTCACCATCTTTACTGTCTTCACCGTTTTCGTCTTCTGGTTCCTCATCTTTTTTCAATAATTCACCAGTTTCTTTCTCGGTGTCTTCCTGCCATTTCTTGTATTCGTCTTTCAAGTCATCTAACTTGCTTTCAGCATCATCAATAGCTTTCTGAAGTTCTTCTTTATCCTTTTCACTTGCATCGTCAAGAGCATCTTTCATCTTATCAATCATTTCTTCATACTGATCAATAGATTCTTGATACTGGTTTTGTGTCTCATTAAGCTTCATGATAATCTTATCTTGGTTAGGCAGCAAGTCTTCAAACATAGAAGACACATTAATTCCCATATGTTCATTAAGTTTGTTCTTACAGAAAATAGGATTAATGTTACGATAGAATGTATGCTGGTTCAAAGACTCATTATGAGTTGCTAAGAAAATGTTATTATCGAGCTTGAAAATATCAGCATTGATATTATTATTCTCGTTTAACGTAATATGTTTAGCCCAATCAACCTTTGCAATATCATTGAAGTTCTCTAACAAGCAAGAGCACATAATATAGAAGTTAGTATCATAATCATCATATTTCATGCACATTCCTCTTAAATCTCTTAAAGATTCACGAGTCTCTTTGTGACCCATGATTTCAACACAACCCTCATAAATAGTAGCATACTTGTTATTTGAACTTAATGTAATTGTATTGTTCTCATTGATAGTAACATAAGGATTGTTAACTAATTGGCAAAGTTCTACAAAACGCTCATCAAGATTATCAACATTGCTTTCATCAAGAACAAAAATGTTGTTACCTTTCTTAACATAGAATTGCCCGTTAACATTGAATACACATTCATTCTCCTTAACGTATTGAACAGGAGTATAGATAGAAGAAACCTCTGCATTCTCACGGATAAGTTTAATCTGATCCTTAATATTCATTGCAGCTTCCTCAAGCTCATTAGCTCTACGAGAATTATCTGCATAGATAATATTAAACATTTCATTGATATAAGGATCTGATGCATAAGGCATTAAAGCATTCCTTAATTGAACACGGTTAATTGCGCTTGGTTCTTTAACATAACGAGCAACGTCTTCCTGAATAAGGTCAACATAAATGAATGATGAATGGTCATCTTTCATTTCCTCTAACAGTTTAGTCAGTGTGATTTGCTCCTTATTTTCGTTAACATGCTTTTTAAGTTTCTTAATTGCATTATCAACAGGAATCAAGTAATTAAATTTACCGATATTATGCAAGAATGTTTCATACAGTCTTTCTTCATAAGCACCGTTACGGATGGCAGTCGAATACTGTTCAAGAACATTCATAAGTCTTTCGTTAGAAGATGCATTTGAATTCTTAATAGATGCAATATGATCTTCAAGATCAAGACCTTGGTTGTTAGCGATTGCCTTTAAGCAATAGTCAACTCTTTCCTGAAGTTTCTTTGATTCATTAGATTCAAACTGTTCTTCAAGATAGCGTTTAACCTTTCCGAAAATTTCATCTGCTTTTTTCTTGTCTCTCTGTTCCTGAAGTCTTTCTTCAAGTTCCTCAGCTTCTTGTTCGCTGACATAATCTTCATGGATGAAGTTTGGAGACATAGCTGAATCATCTGTTAGCAACAGGTTCAATTTAACTGCAGCTGGGTCATTTGCCATGATTGAGCTTTCAAGAATATCATACATCATATTCTTAGTCTCTTCGCACTTATCATTAAGATAGTTATTGAACGCATCTTTAGACAAATCAGCAACACCAGGATCACGAAGCCTTTCAATAAGCTGGAAACCTACCAAAGGCATGCCGTAACTTGCTAATGTCTGGTTCATGTTTTCAATGACTTTCTTAACTGTGGGATTACCACTCGCAAATGATGTCAAGCCATTACCAAAAGCTTCAAACATCATAAATTCTTTAGTTCCATTAGTAATAGCATTATCATAACTGATAAGGAAAGACATCAACTTAGGATTCTTGTGTCCTTGCTCTAATAAAGCGTTGATATACTTCTTGATACCGAATTTGTTCGTCCAATCCTGCACAGGTGCATTAGATGAGAACTCTTCATCGATAATGTTACGAACTCCTTTCAAAAGTTCGTCCTTGTTTAAATTACTCATTTATTTTAGGATTTTTTATTTTATTTATTAACGTTTTTTTAACGATTATTTGCTAAAAGATAGTTAACAAGTTAAATATTAATAATTTAACAAACTTTTACATTATTATTTTTATAATAATAAATGAAAAATTCTGAAAGACATATAAAGAAGAAAAAATCAGATACGAAAAAATCATATCTGATTAGTTATTATCAAGAGCGAGTGGCTTCATTTTCCGATAAAATATATCGTGATATTAAAAATAGGGTTATTGAAGCGACTTCTAAAAAAGAAGCATATACATACTGGGTAGAGCATGTACAAACAAATCCGTCTATTATTAATATCATCTGTTTAGATGACGATTAAACAATAATAATCGGTTCACCGTATACCTTCCTGTCCTTATTATGATGATCTCTTAATACTAGTTTTACTTTCTTATAGTTAATCTCATTATTATATACGAAACAATCAAACTCTATAGGATTAATCTCATCTATCTAGAAATTCTTTAAATTAAGTTTAGCGGGTATTTCAACGAAATTTCCGTGTTTATCTTCATACGTTATTATAATATCCACTTGTTCTCGCTATGTAATGAAATACCCTTTATTTAATACAAACACTGTAGAATCATCAACCATTTTTGTTGTTGGATCCGGATAGATATAAATCTCTGGTACCGTAAACACTTCTACATCATCTGTATTAGGAATAATAATATCTATTTTAGATGGATTCGTAATAAAGTCACTTGGAACTCTCCAATGATAGAAATTATGATTATCTACTGAATCTAACAAATACTGCTTACCGTTTTCTTCTTCGAATAGTAAATCAACTTGTAGCAAGTCTCTGTCAAAATAAGAATATCTCCATTCTAATAATATGTCTTGGCCACAAACTAAAACCATATCTTCGAAATCAGTTACCCATTTTAACGGTCCTTCTATTTTTTCTGGTGAATGATCACGGTTAACCCATATACCATAACCCATATTATAAATTGAAGAATCTGCTGGCCTTTCGTTATAAGGATCAAATATAGGCTGATATGTTTCGCATTGTATGCTGAATGAAATCTTAATCCAGTTTTCCCCTGGTGCTTGGCCTGGTTGATAAGTTCCTCCCGGTGTTGGTTGGAATGCATTCTCAGGAAAACCAACACGAACCGGTACGACAGTACCTTTATAATTAATATGGAATGTCATATTCTTATAAAAGAATTCCCTATATGCCTAATTGATTTTCATTGCAGTATTCATATTCTCACAACGAATCTCTATATTGAATGAATATGTTAACGGCATTGAATACAAATACGAAACATACGATTTAAGTTTTCCTTGCTCACGTTTCGTATACTTACCCATGACAAATCTGTTTGTGATATTACCTGAATCAATTCCAACGCTTGCCATCGATAATCTACCCTACGGATAGAAATCGAAGTTACCGTCTATCTTCTTTAATCCAATTTCCGTACATTCTGAAGAAGAAAAATATGTGTAGTTATCCTGTATAAATCTTTCAGAATTAATGTTAGATCCACCGAAATCATAAAAAAACGGAACACAAACATTCTGTACTCCTTCCTCAGTATTATCCCAAACCTGTGTATAGAAAATCCTTCTATTCAGAATTCGTAATAAACCTACTAAAACCTGTCTGTCAAAAACATCGTCTATATTCCTTCTTTCAAATAATTGCTTTGGTGTTAAAACTGTCTAAGCCATATTGTTAAATATAGTTTTTCTTATTTATCAATGTTCATAAAAATAGTCCGTTCAGATTTTTTGAACGGACTAAATATTATGAACATGTATTTTTAATCTGCATAAAGAGAACTTACGGATGAAGCTGTATTTGCAAGATAATCTGGCGTATATCCTAAAATATTAGCGAGCTCATCTTCTGATTTATAAGATAATGAAAACCACATTTTTTCTTCAGGAGGTCCAGAGAACTCGTCTCTGTTTATCATATCCGCTATACCTTTTCTGATAATTTCTGATTTTTCGTCTAATTCCCATTCTCTATACGGTCCAAACCATTGGCACGGATCATTATTCTTTTGTCCTCCATATACTTCATAAGATACAATATAATAATTGTCTGCATCTTCATTCAAAGCTCTTTTTACTTCACGAGCTACGTTACGCATTATCTTTTCGTATAATGCTTTGTTATTATTTCTTCTCATATTATTTTATTTTTATGTAATAGGATTATTTTTACAATATTGATACACACTCGACATATAATTAGACTGTATACTATATCCGTCTCTAAACTGTGTATCTGGTTTAGGTTTTTCTCTAATCGTTTTCATAAGTTTTGTAGGTCTATATTTAAAGATTATATTATCTTTGCCTTCTGCATGTGTATCATAACACTTATAACGAATAATCATTGTCCCTTTACCTAAACCGTTACAATTTTCAATCATGCCTGTTGCGTCTATTAGTTTAGGGCAATTAAAAGTTAAGTTTTCTACACTATATAGATCATGCATTCTCGCACACATACCTCTTACAGATTTTAATCTTGGACAGTTAAACGTAATGTTTTCAAAATATTTACAGCTTTCCAAATTATAAAACAAGAATCTGCAACTTACTAATTTTTTTAGTTGCGGAAGCCAAGTCTTAAAAATATTAGGATACTTTACGTTATAATAATTAACATCGCACATAAATGCTGCATCCATATACTATACATTACTAACATTCCAGTTCTATATATCAGGGTAGTGTAAACTTTCATTACCTGCGAATAGAAAACTCATATTCTTTACTTTAGATGTATCAAAACTATCTAACCCATTAATATAGTTAAATCCAATCCATGCAAACATACCTTCCATATTTTCAACCTTAGATGTATTCCAAGTACTTAAATCAATATTATGTGGAAATCCGTAATAATCTTCATTAGGACATCTACGAGCCCACTCTCTTCTAGCAAGTGAAAATAGCCAAGACATGTCTTTTATGTATTTTGTATCTATATCACTGAAATTTGGACGATCTCTATCGCTACCGTTACCATAACGTGCAGCATGATACCATTTAGAACAACGCTCAATAATAAGATTTATAAGTTCTTCTTTTGTTCTTGGCTTATAAATCTTTGGTTTAGCTGCTTCATTTAAAGTACGTTTAACTTCTTTAGATACATTACGCATTATTTTTTCGTATAATGCCTTATTATCTAATCTCATATTATAATTAATTTTTATTTATTTATTTCAAGATGAGCTATGAGCATTTTTATGGCATCTGTTACAAACAGACATTAAATTATTCCAATCATAAGCAAGTTTTTCAATCTCTTTATGAGATTTTCCTGAACTGAATCTTTTTTTATGGTGAACCTGAGTTGCTTCCGCTCCGCAACATTCACATAAAGGGAAAGACTATAAATACTCTTTCCTTAGTGTTTTCCAATGTTTCGAATTATAAATATGCCTAAGAAACCTAGACTTATCTTTTTGTCCTTTTGTTCGAAACGCTTTTGGATTTAAATCTTCTTTGTTGTTATAACACTTATGCTTTTTACCCATATAGATTTTTAATTTTGACTGATATGTAAAATCAGATATAAATCATATATTATATTTATTAAAAAATATAGGTACTGGATAAAATATCCAATACCTATCATATAACATATATTATCTATTATTTTATTAATCATTTAAGTGTCTTACTCTCATTCTACGACGAGCATTCGCATCATAAAAATATTGTTCATTAATTCTATAATTACCGTTGAACATAGGCTTAATGCTTTCATTCTTTTCACTAGCTGCATAGCATTTTCGAACTAATGCAACAACCTATTCTTCAGTGTAATTATTAGATAATGCTTTAACGGCTTTTTGAATACTCCAAACCATAGCTTTATCTTTTTTGTTAATAACATATTCTTTACCTTGCTCTTTAGCTTGATCAGCTTTTTCTTTAACTTTAGCAGCTGCAGCCTTTGCCATGTCTTTAACGTCTTTTATCCAGTCTTCCAAAGCTTTAACTGCATCGTTATATGCGTTACGTACTTTCTTATCAAGTTTATTCCATTTCTCAACAACATCTGAACGAATATCACCGGCAGTTTCTTTAATCCATTTTAACACAGCATCACTTTTTGACTGTAACCATGTTTTAGCAATCATAACTGCACCTTCTACGCCTTTCTTTGCATCATTTAAAATTTTAGCAAAGAATTCGCCCATAGCTTCTTTGATACCAATAGCTTTATTTGCCATTGCTGTCATCGTAGCTGACAAAGCTGCCATCCATATTTTAAGTTTATCTTCAGATTTTGAAATAAACTCTTTAGTATTCTTGCATAGTGCTGCATAGAACTGGTTAAATCCATTAGCAATAGTTTTATATAATTGCTGAAGAGCTTCTTTTGCACCCTCAACTGCTGAATTGTATAAACGTATTGTACCAAAAATACAAGCTACTGTTAAATTAGCAATTTCTTTAATTGACCAACTTGCGAATTTAGCTGGTGATGACAAAATAACTACCAAAGCTTTAACAAACATTCTTGGAGCTTTTGCCAATACTTCACCTGATGTTTCAAACAGTTTTACTAATGCTTCATCAACGCTGTTATTAGCTTCACTTAAATAATACTTACACCAGTTAATCAAAAGATCTGTATTTTCATCGTTTGATAATTGGAGTGATAATGCTTGTTCTGGTTTTTCAACTTTTGTTTTACCCCAACCAAAAAGTTCATTTAACTCTTCATCTTGTTCATTACCCTCGTTGAGAATACGTAAAGCCTCATTAATACTTCTTATATATTCGAAATTATTCGCTCTCGTACGATTGTAATCGTTTTTAGTATATGGTCTCATGAATAAATTATGTTTTTATTTTATTTATCTTAATGAAATTGCATAATAAATAATAAAACTAATAATAGTAAGGAATGTCTGAAAAATATAATAACCTCTTTGAAGGCATAGATTTAAGTGAATATTCACCTAATGAAATCATTAAAAGTAAGAAGGTGTATGATTATATCATTGAAGCACATGAGCAAGCATAGCTGGAGAATAAACCTTTAAGTGATACTATGGATGAAGGTTTATTCGGTGCATTGGTTGGCGGTGCAATTGGTGCAACTGTTGGTCAAAGTATCATGAAAGCTATATGTAAATGTCTTGGTATAGATGAACGTGGAACGTTAGGAAACTTATTAACAAGCAAACTTGTATTGAGTGCTATGGGTGCTCAACTTGGTTACAAATGGTAATATTTGAATTATGAAATTTTATCCTATAACTAGAAACTACACTATAAATATCCCTGTTGAAGGGGGTACTAACCAGGTCCAATATAACGATAACGGTGTTACAAGAAAAGTGTATGCAGGTAAAGAAGAATTTCCCGGTAATAACAGAACCGGTATGTATCATAAAGATGGTGATCCATAGCTTTCTGTTTCACCTGCTGAACATAGTTGGATTAGTGTATCATTAGGAAGTGTAGATGAAACAAATACAGCCGCTCCTGTAATGTATAACGCACAAGTGAATTTGGGTGATGAAGCAAGATCCGTTGATGTAACATTGAACGGAAATACTGCTGTTACCTTTACGTTACTTCAAACATATACACCAAAATTAATGTATATGAATAAAAACTCATCACCAAAATATGGAGATTGGATTGAATGCATGCGAATCAATAAAAGCAATAAGATATTCTCGCTCGCCGCACCATTAACATCTACAACAGATATAAGTATATTTAATGGACGTAATGGAACCGTATATAATAATATAACTGTTGAAATACAGCCATATCGTAATATGAATGTTTCTTTTGGTTTTACACAAGATGATACATTAAACACCCTTATAACTTCAGGGTATACACTTACTACGGTTGGGGGGAATACATCATTCTTTAATGTAGATGGTAATAACACTGTTAAATATCAAAATGGATATTTCTCATTTTCAACTAATAATCAAAACTCTTGGACAAAAAAAATTGGAACAACCGGTGGTATTGGAGACATTGTGGATGTAAGTGCACATTATAAATTTAGCGGTTCTAATTTGCCACTTATTGACATATATATTTCTAATATGTTAAGCTATACGTTGATCACATCATTTGACTTAGTACTAAAATGCGAATACTGTTCATCACCAGGAAATAACATATTTATAGACTCTGTTAAAATCAATTCTGAAAGCGGTGTGGTTAGAACAGCTGCATGGCCTGTAACTCTGAATGGTACTTTAACGCTTCAAAATATTAAGCCGACATGGAATCCGAATATTGAGTTTAGGTTTAGGAAAGCAGGTGCATATAGTGAAAATGTAAATTCTGCATATATACCTTTGGAAAGCAATCCACCATATAATAAATATTCATTTTCTATAACAAATATTAACGGGGATCCTAGTAAATATGCAGAACTATCTATAAATAATGCAGACGGAACCAATCTTTTCTATTTTTTCCAAACAGGATCAGGAGGCAATAGGTTATATGTACAAATTAAACAAGATACAGACCTCAAAAATAAGATAATGATATATACAACATATGTAACGAACGAAAATATATACGAGCTTGATCCTGCACAAAGTGCATTAGGTATATCGCTACAATTACCTACAAATACTTATAGATTTAGTAATGAGTTTGGTTCTGATGGAAAAACGTTAAATATCGGTTTAGTTGAAGAATTAGCCTAATACGTACTTCTTAACGCCGCAGTTATAACATTTTAAAAATCCATTCTATTCAGTATATTTCTCTGGTTCATCATTTCTATGGTGATCCAGAATTTTTTTATGCTTAACGTCATAGTAATAAAAATCAATCTGCTCACTTACCTGGTTAAACCCTAATTTCTAATATACCTCGCCTGTACATAAATCATTATTGGAATAACTTACTATTTTATTCCATTCGTAATTCTTTTTGAAATAACTAAGAAGCTTAGTTAAACCGCCTATTATCCTATATCCTTTTCTAGTACAAAATCTAGTTAATTCGTATTCTTTATCACCAGTTTTACTGAATGTCATAACCTCAAACAAACAGTTATCGTAATATAATCCGAGATTAACTTTCGCATTAACTTTACCATATAGATGAAATTTGTCCAGGAAGCCCATACTTGCTCCAGAATCGATTTCTTTTATCTCACATTGCCTTGCATATATCTTCTTGTTTCGGAAGCAACAGGAAGCAATTATGTCAGCTATTTTCGACTGGTAATCTTCTATATCATTTTCCCATAACGTCAATAAATGAATTCCTTTCTCCTCACATTCCTTAAATTTATTATAATGATACTCTATAGACTTATTTTTCTCGTTATGCCACCATGGACCGTTACATTCAATAGCTAAACCGTAATCAGGAATAAAGAAGTCTAATTCTTTCGGATAAAGTATGACTTTGAAGTTCTTATAATATTCAACATCTAATCGTTTAAGTATATTCTCAACAATTTTCTCAATTGATGTACCTTTACTCTCTTTCTTTTTATTCTTCTTTTCTTTAGATTCGATATAACAGTTGTACGAGCAATATGTATCATACCTATTTTGCTTATCATTAAATGGAATAAGTTTTCCACAGTTAGGACAAACCGGTGGTTCTTCTAAATTATGGGTAACAAGATAAACGGCTTCATTAAAACCAGGGTAATTTGGTCCTAGTTGGTTTCTCATATAGGTTTCTACTTTATCATGCCCTTTCCAATTCTTATTGTATATTTGTTTATTCTATACCGACAGTTTAATATAATCCAATGTTATTTCCGGTATTCCAGTCTCTCTTTTACACTCATTTGAGCAAACAGTATCAAAACCTTTCTTTATATTAATAAACCGAGCTGGTTTGCCGCATACACCGCAAACAGGATGTTTTTTGATTTTGTAACAAATTCTGTAAATAGTCTCTGCAATAGATGAAGAATCATCGAACCTGTTTTTAAGATAATCGTAATAACCGTGCTTTACAAGATAACTTGTTTTTAGTTTTCTTTCATAGTCTATTCTGCTATGCTTTAAATATACCTGTCTAATGACATCATCAGTTATTACTTGTTTCTTCATTATAATAATTCTTTTTTTATATTTATGGTAAAAACGATAAATAAAATAAAAAGGGTAACAAATGAATAATAAAGTATTATACGAAAAAATTATGCGTTAGATTTCTAAAGAAGTTAAACGTGTATTAAATGAGAATTTAGAATATAATTCTGTTGAAACTAGAAAACCTCGGTATCGTTATGTAAATGAAGGTTATTATCCATCTCCAGACAGATGGGATAGATCTAAAATGTAGAGTTACCGTATGAGAGGATCAGATCCTAACCGTCTAGTTAAATCTATTACGAATCCTCAAAAACTAGTAAACCGTTGGGCAGTAGCCATGAATATGAATTGGAGAGAAGCTGCTGAAGCGTTTGAAGAAGCAATTAAAAGTAGAAGATTAATGACTTCATCAGAAATAGATAGAGCAAAAGAACGTTATAATTATGAATAATAAAAATAAGAGGCTATGCTAAAACATAACCTCTTATTTTTATTTAATAAACTTTGTTATTTCCAGGTGAACGTATTTCTGTATGATTCTTCTAACCTATTCAACCCTGGAATAAGGGTATATTTCCACCAATTTAAAATTCCTTGAACTGTTTTAATCCGTATTTCAAAAAAGAAATCGGCAATTATATGGAACAGTTCAACAAAAAATCCGGCGACCGTACTGCAGACATAAGAACTGTTATGGTCTTCTCGATAGTTATTATTAATCTCGTTAAAGACGACAAACAACGCTAAGAATATGCAGACAATGATTGAAGATATGAAAATCCAAGTTGCCTGGTCTTTTGACGGTTCTACCTTGATATATTCGAAGTCTGCAAACTGTTTCCTCTCCCACAGGTGCATATTCCTCATAAGGAAATCAGGAAATCCATTCAAGCACATTCTCGGATGTTCAAGGAAATATCGCTTTGTAGCAACTTCAAGACGAGGATTGTCACACCATGAAAAAGGTCTACACCAAGTTATATTACCGGTTTTCGTGTCATAACCGATACATACAACAAACTCATTTTTATTTCCACCCTTCCAATATGATCTTTGCTTTTCTGCAATGGTGCTGGGCTTATCGGGGAAGACTAAGACAAAAAGCTTGAATTGCTTCTTATAGCCATAAACAGAGTTGATATATTTGAATTTCTTGATAATGTCCTTGCGAGGTTTAAATCCCAGAACAACATCTTGATCTTCAATTTCATTTTTTTCAATAACTTCAGGATAACTGAACAAACCTAACTTTTCAGCCTTCTTATCACTGATGCTTTCGAAGTTAAAAACACTGTTAGAGTTGTTTACCTTATTTTTATAACTATGTGTCCATACATAAGGGACAATATGTTCTTGCTTCTTATCCCAATAATAATCCTGAGCATCACCGTCTTTTGTGTAATAGTCACGGTGCATATCACGGAAAACATGCTTAGGATAACCAAGTTCTTTCAGTGTCTGATAAAAATGATGTGAATCCCAGAAATAATGCTCACGAAGTTTAGCCTTACCATTTTTATCTCGACCCATAAAAACGGTGTAAGTCCATTGCTCAGAATGTTCATCTACATAAGAACAGTCATACGTTTCTGTACGATATTTAGTATGCCCTTCACTATCTGTTCCATCAGGGACTTCACGGGTACAGGTCTTATGCACATACTCATTCCATGCATCGTAATGGGTAATCTTCACTACATATCCCCCAAGGTATTCGGTATCAGTCTCTTGATCAGCAATACAACAGCTACGAGTACCTAATGTCAGAAGGGTAGATACAATGATTATAACGATATACTCCCACCACACAACTTGTCGTTTTGCAACGATAAGCAGAATGATACATACGATGAATGGAATGAGATATGCACCCATTGGAAAAAACGGTTAATGGTTAGAAATCAATGTTGTCATCAAGGCCCGTCTTCATAATCTCCTTCGTACGGGTAGACGAAATCACCTTGAACTCAATCGGGGTCTTGTTCTTGATGAACCAATTGCCCGGCCAGGTCTCGCACAAAGTCTTATGCTCACGGATCACGTCGAGTACGGTCGTTTGCTGGGCCAACAGATGGTCTCGCTCTGAATCAATAATGTCTTGGATCTTTTTGTAAATGCTGGAATCCAACTTAGGGTTGTCTTCCTTAATCCAGTTCATCAGAGGGTTGTCGCCCTCGTAACGAGCGCTGAAGATCTCTGCGTAAGATTCCTTGAAGGCCTTCTCATACTTCTCAGAAGCCTTGGAAACTTGGGCAATCTTCTTCCAGCAGTTGTCAACACTTGCTTCAAGCACACCGATTTCAGCTTCTGCCTTATTGCGAAGTGTCTTCTCATCATTGTTGTAACTCTGGTCCATCATGAACCATCCACCTGCGACACACAAAAGGCATGCGATAATGCAACCGAAAATTGTCAAATTTTTACTCATTTTTCTAATTCATTTATTAAGTTATACAATATTGATTCAAACATTAACGCTGCAAAGATAATGCCAACTTTTGGAATATGAATAAAAATATCTGCTAAATAATGCTAAAAATAAATAGGACCCTAATTTTAAGGTCCTACTATTTCTATTATGCTTATGTTTAACAACGACTACGAACTATTTTCTAAATAACTGTACCAATTATTTCTGGAGGGCAATCGCAAATAAAATCAGCATTTTCACATATTTCTCTAGCCATAGTTTCAGCACCATACACAAAATCTCCTGAATCGCGACCAATACCAGATTGCTATAACATATCATATAAACCTTCAAAGATAAAGTCTAATTCATCCTATATATTATCTTCTGATTCATTCAATGAACGTTTCACTTCTTTGGAAACATTACGCATTATTTTTTCATATAATGCCTTTTTATTATTTCTTCTCATATCATATTATAATATTTTTTATTATTTATTCATATATAAAAATAAAGCATCACAATTAAGTGATGCTTTATTTAACTTATTGTAAACTAAATAATTAGTCTTCTAAAGTATCTCTACGGTTAAGAGTAATACGTTGAACGATTTTTTCCATACCATGATTCATCCATACTTCTATATCTACCACACCGAAGTGTTCAGCGATAATTTCAGGAGTATTGTTAGATTCGTCACAAACGATATTGTATTTCTCAATTGCCATAGAGAGCTTCATAGCTTCCAGAATTGGAGTGAGCGCTGTCACGATTGAAGCACGTGTTGCAGGAGTGTTATACAAGAAGTTGTATGACTTAAGAACTGATTCACATGCGATTTCAAGAGTATTAAGGTTCTCACGAACATGGAGTTTATTGAAGTCGGAAACAGTGTCCTGATAGCAGGTCTGGTTACCGTAAATCATAATCTGTCCATTGTCTTGAATAATCGTGTTAACACCGAATGGCTCCAGATATTCACGGTCTTCAACGTCAGCCATAAATTCTACACCAACAACATCATCATTTCTGATGATACCGTTTCTGTTAGCTGAGATCACATAAGGATCACCACCTTGGAATTTACGGATCAGAACGTCGCAAACGTCTGCTGCAGGTGGAACACTAATTCGACGGCCAAATGAATTGTAAGTTAAGTGAGGCCAGAATGCAGCTGTGAACTTAGAACCACTTTCTTCTGATGGAAGCGAGAAGGTCTTCGTGTTATAGAGGTCTGAGTTACCACCCATTGGGATATACTTGGTATTGAATGGAGGCTTAGAGTAGATAGTCTTTTCATAAGTCTCGCAGAAGCAAGGATCTTCTGAAAGCTCGAATTGACGTTTTGAAGGAAGGTTAAGCAATGCTGTAGTCTTCATTCTGTCTCTTGCAAGCTGTGACAGATATACCTTACCACCAAGTTCTGAATCCAAACCGTAAGACATAGAGTCTACGATATAACGGTAATCAACCATATTAGGATTGCAAAGACCACGTTTAATTGATTCATCTGCAAGCATTGAGTAAATCTTAGTGATACCTGCATCAATATTTACGCGACCATATTCATCGAAACCAGGACGATGCTTAGCTGAAATATGCAGACCCTTCATTGGGATAAACTTCAGGCTATGTGAAATAACATCGTTAGCTAATGAGTATTGACGGGTAATCTGGTTGTAGTGGTTGATGTAAACTGGATCTAATGCTGTGAACAGATAGAAACCTTGTTTACCACCATTAGTCTTGATAAGGTTAACACCGATTTCACCCTTATTAGAATCTTGGTTAGTATTGATGTGATAACGTTTACCTAAGTAATAGAATTCGTTACGTGCATCAACATTAACGAATACCTTATTGATGATTCTTGTTACACCAGGAATTAAGTTGTAACGTTCGCATTCACCCTTTTGATTATTGAAAGCAATATTGTTAACATAGTCACCTACAGAAATCAATGAAGCTTCAATATCGTTGCAAATGATGAACTGGTTAAGATTCGTTTCTGAAACTGGACGATCCTGTTCAACCGTGTAGATATGTGCAGGAGTTTCATCTGAATTTGCAGGTTTAACGAATGATACTGGTGCTGTTTCTTCTGCATAGTTATGTTCACCATTGAAATAATATGCATCATAAACTGTTGAGATAATGTCATTAACATTATTTGTCAAGTAGTTATATGATAAGAAGTTAATTCCAAAGTAACTTGGTTTGTCTAACAGATAACGTCTGAATAATTCCTAGCCATCACCAGAAATTGCATATTCATCACCATTATAGATAAACTTGAAGTATGTGGTTGAACCATCGCTAGCTTCAACTGAAGGATCGAATACACAAATATCCGAATCATCGTTAGTATCTTCAGTTGCATCAACATTTGCATAGAATTTACTTAAGCGAATTGGTAGAGAATCTTCAGTAATTGTACCAAGATCTGAAACAATTGCATAATCAGAATTCTGGATACCAGAAGTAACTGTAAACAATTCAACTCCTTCGATGATTGATGGATTTGCACCTTCTTTCATAACAGGCATTGCATATAAACCATAGTTTACACTTGTGTCTGTATATAAGAAGATATCATTAGTATCTTCAACAACTGGTTCTTCTTTCAGATAAAAACCTTTTGTGGTAGCTGCAGATTCTTCACTCTTTGACAAGAAATCTTTAATCTTTGACGTGTCAAGTAAATCATTTGCATTATAAGAAACAGTCTTATCTGTCTGTCCATAAGCTTCCATACCTGTAATTTCACCTGCCTTTGAATATGCAACTGGGCCACCGCTTGAATCAATATAGATATAATCTTCGATCGTTGCATCTCCGTCTGCTGCAACGATATAGAATTTACGAACACCTGTTGCCTTACCGTTACCACGAATAGGTTTATTCGTAGAACCATTATAAACAACATAAGCCTTCATATAGCTAGAATTCTATCCTGTAGCAGGTGTAATAGCTCTAATGACTGCATCAGGAGCAATGCTTGTATCAACACCTAAATATGTGATAGAAGATGAGTCTGTAGTCTCTGCATTGGTCTTTAAGAAATAGTAGTCAAATATTGGTTTTGGTGTTACACCAGATGCATTCTATGGTTCATATTCTGCACCTGATTTAGATTTCAGACATTCATATAGACTAGAATTATAAATACCATTCTGCAGGTTATGACCAACCATATCAACATAGAAACCTGATTTACCGATTTCAGTTTCACCAAGATCGGATTCACCTTCAGCGTTTGCGTCAAAGTCATAAATCCAAGTTCCAGTTCCGGTCATTTCGCCAGTTTCAATATCAACGCCATTCTTATCATAAGAGATATTCTGGAATGCATCTTCGTTAAGCGCCATCATAAGGCCTGTACGTTCAGTGACTGCATTAACCTTTGATTCAATATACAAGTAGTTACCTTGTTTGTCAATGAAATCAGGAATGATACAGCCAGTCCATGAACCAATGAACGTGATACCTTCTGCAGAGCAGAATTGGCCAACACGCTGTTTAATGATACCGTTCTTATCGAAGTATTTGCCCCAGATAGGATCATTCGAAAGAATTGGATAATTAGTCCAGTTACCCTTAACAGCAACGACTCTAATAAAGTAGTCAGAGATATAATCTGATGGACGGATCCAACCATAAGGAATATTCTCGTCACCACCCCACCATTCTTTAGCAGTAATGTCGTAACCTTTAAGACCATCTGGTTTGTAAACCAATATTGAAATCTCGTCTGTTCCAGTGTTTGCAAAGTTCAACAGATTCGTGTGCTCATATGTCGTGTAGTCATTGGTTCCAAGACCGTTAGCTGCAACTGCTTGCAGATTAATCTTTGAAGGAATCCAGAAACGTGAACGGTCAAACAAGCTAGAATATGGAGTTTTTCCAACATAAGGGATGATATCACCAGCTTCTGTGTCATAAAGGTATCTGTCAATACCTTCTGCCTGATAGTCATACTCACCGTATTTCTTTCCAGGATTTGCAACACGAGGGTTAGCAGAACCAGCATCAAGCGACATTGCTGCATAGTTCACTTGGTCTGGACCTTCTAAAGAATCATCTACCTTAAGCAAGTTAAGTGCTAACACAGGACCGTTTTTCAACATAGTTTGTGCCATTCTATTAAAGAAGCATCCTTTCTGTTCAAGTCTGTTATCTATATCACCGAAAAGTTTCTAACGCTCTGACTCATATTGCATGAATACAGGACGGTTGAACGGGCCACGGTTATTAAAACCTACCAACAGTCTCAGAGATGTAGGATTAGTAATCTCTCTCTGGGTGTTGTCGATTTCAATCGTATAGATACCAGCAGCTTTAATGCTAGAAAGGTCAATTGAAATTTTTCCCATATTATTTTGATAAATTTTTCTTTTTTATTATTTATCTAAGCTATATTTTTTATTTTCTTAAAATGATATACAAAAAATAGGTTGCTAGACGTTTAGCAACCTATAAGAAAAAAATCAATTTAACAACTTTACTTACTTTCCTTCATAATACCTTATATCTGAATTTGGTCCATAACCCAAATATATATTCTCAGGCACAAAACCTAATCCTCCGAAATCATAAGAAATATCTCCAGGTGTTTCAAATAGAATCTGCTTACCGGATTTAATGAGCAACTGGTCATTATCAACACAATCCATGTGTGTTATAATCAGATTAAACATACACTTATTCATCCTGTAATAGTTATCCAGTCTATGTCTAACAAATGCGTCACGAATAAGTCTATGCTCCAATAAACCTATCTTAAATTTGCCTTGAGGCCCATGATCAAAGTTTGAAGCTTCAAACAAGTTTTTATAGTTCTTTCTTACAATTTCTTCGTCTTTAGGATTAAAACCATTACCGTGCCTTGTAAGATAACTTCTCATTACGAGATAAACATTAGCTCTATTAAGATACTTCTCATCAATTCCGTTTAATCCTACTCTAGACGGTGTACAATGCGGCATAAAGCCATTGTCCATATCAAGCAATAAACCCTGAGATCCTTCAAAAATCAAAGTATCAAATTCAGGTACTTCAATATCTAATTCTTCTAAATCAGTGTTAATCGGTTTATAAAACGCCTTATCATTTATAGGCATATCTTTTACAAAGATAATATCGGCATCCATAATATCAGCATCCATAGATCTGGTAAAAGTTTCTCTAAACCAATTTCCGGCTTCAATATACTCTTTAATCAATTTTTCTTCAATCGTTATTTTTTTATGAAACTTCTTTTCATAATATTTTTTAACGTCATCCAAAAAATCATCCGGACAATATATAGCAACTTCACCCCTATAAATACGCTTACAACTATTATATCTTACAAATGTAGCATGAATTCCACATCCTGTAGTTCCATGTTTCTGTACATTTTCATCAGCAAAATCAGCAATTTTATCATAAGGTGAGACTACTCTACATCTTTCATTGATATACAGTTTAGGTTTAAATCCTTTGTTTATCAAAATTTCATATTCTCTTTTTAATGAAACAGGATCAATATAAACATTTTCATTAAGATATGTCGGAACTCCTAATAAAACTCCAGCACCAAATAATGAACAAATATGTTCATTTGTCTCATTAACAACTCGATGTCCTGCTTGTGCACCGCCTGAAAATCGGATAACCAGCGGATTCTTACCTTCTTCTAAAGCTTTCTTACAAAGCCATTGTACTGAATTCCCTTTACCTTCATCACCGAAAAGAGAACCCAGTACAATGTTAATGTTATAATCCTTTAACTCCATTAAGAATCAACGATTATTGTAACTCAATTCAACCAATTTAGGAATAATTTTACCCACATCGTCGCCCTTCTTTGACTTAGAAACGACTGCATTGATACCAAGCAACGATTCCCAGTTAGTATCTTCGAAGTTGTAAGTATTAGTTCCTTCGCAATGAATATGATAAACATTGAAACGTTTTTTAACTTCTTCAAGTGCATCAGTAGCTAATACATCATCTTGAACATTATCACCGATATACTTCTTAATCTGGGATTTCGTTAAACACATCTGGCAAGGCTCATCACCGATAGTGATTAACACACCTTTCTGACCACGGATATCGAATGCATCAGTCTTAGCATGTTTTGAAGCCCAATACCAAGCTAGTGAATAGGATTCATGGTTATTGCCACCGCCCCTACCTTCGAGATAGACATTCGTCAACCATTTCTCCATAAGAGCGTCATTGGATTCGAATTCACCCAACTGCAATGCTGCCTCTTCTGAATAGCAACAGTCTCCAATACCTCCAAACATAACTTGAGGGTTAGGAATTCCAGCGGCGATAATCTTCTCCATAATCGTTGGAAAGACATTCTTGATAAGAAGCTCGGGCATATGCTCCATTGAACCAGTCTCATCTAAGAAAATCATAATGGGAAATGACTCTTCACCGTCTCGATCTCTTGACTCACGATCACATTTCACCTTTGGATCCATATCAGGGTCCAGGTGTCTCTGCTTGAAAACTTCCTCGCGAGACATATGACTGTAAGTGGAATACTGCCTGTCATATGCTGCGGATACACTATATGAACCGAAACCCATAACGATTACTTATCCTTTTTATCAGTAGTGTTAAGCGCCGCCTTGAGCTGTTCAACCAAATCAGGATTAGCACTCAAAGCCTTCATAATAGTGTCAAAATCTGTTGCAGGACCAGAAACAGCGTCAACATTGCTATTTACCAAAGTCTCAACAGTAGGCTCAGCAGGAGCCGTAGAAGTTGCAGGTGTCATGGAGTTAAACGGAGTAGCCGGTGTCATAGAGTTGAACATATTGGGCATGTTGCCGAACATGTTGCCACCGCTCATCATGGACATCATAGCCATCGTCTCGAACAATGATGAACTGCCGCCCTTATTAGAGTCGAGCATCATCAGCATCATAGGATTAAAACCACCGCCGGCGTTAGAGAACAGGTTCTTGCCCTGAGGAGTCATAGCCAGCATCATAAGAGAATTAACATCAATGTGGTCACCGTTTGCAAATGCGAAGAACAACGGATTGAATGAATTCTCTGAGTTATCAAAGTTGAACATGTTAATCAATACACGAGTTGTTGCCTGATTAACAAAGAAGTCAACAACTTCCTTCTTGCTACGGGTATAACCAGTATAAGTCAGAACCTTCAAAGATCCATCAGAATTCTTACCGACAACCTTTGCGTAAGTGTTTCCGTTCTTAACAATATCACCAACTTGAACAGCTGAATTCAACTTGTTGATTGAATAAACGGGAATGGAGATTGTCATCTCCTCGGGGAACGACATAAGCTTGTTGTTAACATCAATGCCAACATACTCGCCATTAACAGGTACTACGAGCAAACCAGTCATGCTCATACGTACGTTAGTCTCTCGTTCAGGAATAAATTGGGACTTGTACTTACCCAGCATACCTGAAAACATAGCGTTTGAATTAGTATTCATACCTTTACTACTTTTAGATTTATTAAATGTATTATTATTGAAATTATTAACTTCACCAAAAATACTTGGTGAAACCTTTTTTCCATTAATTTTATTGATTGTGACATATCTCAGATTCTCATCTATATCATCTGTCCAATCTTTTTCTTTGATGAACAACACTTCAAATGTTTCATCAAACTCATTCGATGATAACATATCACCAGGTTTTAGGTCCAAATCAGTTAAAAAATTAATTGTAGAACCAGTTTTTTGTGACAATTCAAAAATATTCAATTTCCGGTTAGTAAAAACCGCTGTAACAACTTTAGTCATGGCTTAAAAATAAAATTTTCCGTTTCCTGCATATTATATATAGGAAACGGAAAAAGTTTTATGTTTTCTAAAAAATTATTTTTATCCGAACTGGCAGTCTTTGTACTCGTCCATCTTCATCCAATCATGAACGACTTTTTTCGGAATTAAAGCGATCGGTTTTCTTCGTGTTTCAATCGCTGTCTTTGTAGGATCATTGGGATCAGGAATCTCTTTTGTCTGCACCTTCCAAATCATTACCGATGCTTTCATAACAACCTCACGGGGAACAAAAGCTGCACCGATTACTTTGCCGTTTGATTTCTTCAGAATAAAGTAGAAATCTCTGTCTTGTTTCTTAATGCATGCCCATGCACATGAGTAATTTCCCGTGTTCTGGTTCTTCTTCCAGGGTAAACCGACTACATAGTATTCCTTAGGGTTTACCCTGGTTCCGAACCGCTTTACATTATCGTATGACATAATGTTACTTGTTTACTCGGTACATCGGTGTCGTACCGCCGCCACCAACCATCACATTCACATTAGCCTGGGGAAGCTTGGAGATAGTCTCAATCCACTTCAAGTTTACGAAGTCTGTGGTCGACAAATTCATCTCTCGCATATAAGCCTTATCAGCTACAGCACGAGCTCTCTCAGCATTTGCACGGGCATCTTGCATCTCCTTCTCACGCAACTGAGTCTGCTTTGCCTGCACAGCCTGGGCAGTCCTGTTCATTTCAGCCAGCTGCTCCTTATTGGGAATTGCCTTACCGATAGTCACCTGCTTAATCTTAACGGGGAACTCCTTATCCTTTGACAGTTCAGCAATTCGCTTCTTCATAGAACTCAGCACCGCACTATCAATCGAATTCAATACTTGTCGGTTACTCATCAAGTCAAACGGGCTATGCTGAGATACATGGTCACGGATAAGATTAGCATAGTAGTTGTAAAGGTTAGTATTAAACCATACTGAATCAACACCGTAATTCTTAAGTAGAATAGGACACTTACCAGGCTCAATCTGAGTAATGATGATTGTATGGAAGTCAAGAGGCGTATTGTCGTCGCTCACAATGTCCTCAAGGTTAACCTGATACTTGACCGGAGTAATGGGGAAGTACTCGACATGGGTGCTCGGGAAACACCAGCTAAGACCGGTGGTTGCGGGCTCAGGATCTACACCGCCATGGCCAAAGAACCAAGGCTGGTAAACGAACACTGCCTCTTCAGTTGCATCACACTTTGCCCAATTACAGGAAGTCAAAGTAGTGCTAAGGCACAAACTAACACATGCGATAAGAACAAATAAAATTTTCTTCATATTTTTAATTGTTTAAAATGAAATTAATAAATGATTAATGTTTGTTGTTTGACGTTTATATAAGAATATTTAATTTTGTCTATCCTTTTAGCATTCTTTAACCTTTCATATAAGACATAAACCACTCAGAATTCCTTTCAAACTTTTTTAATGTATCATCTATAAGCTTTCTTTCTTCTTGTGTAAATCCATACATATTATATATGTCTTCGTCTGTATATACTCTATCCACTAACCAAGGCACATACTGTAAAGAGTTATTATGCTGGTCTATTGTCATTATTATATTAATGAATAAAGGAAGCTTATTATTAAACACATAATGCTTATAATTCTATAACTCTTCTTTGGTGCCTGTTATGCAAGCACAATCTTTATCTTGATATTTAATGCCTGCTGAAGTTGATCCACCTGAAGCTATTCTTTTTGGAATGGTTTTTGTTATATCATAAGAAGGATGAAATAAAGTAGTGAAATAATAACGATGGAATTCTCCGTTAACTGTAGATATAAAATTTTTGTCTGATAAAGATGCTATAGGTCTGAAAGCATAATTACCCATCGGAGACACACCGCATAACTCTGAATAAGGAATAAAATATTGGTTTTCGAATTTATTACCTTTATATATATGGTCTGATACTTTATCACCTTTTATTTTGCTCAATAAACCCCATATAAGAGCATAATTTCCTATAAGGTTACAATCATATACCGACTCAACTTGTGTGTGTTCTATGCAGTTATAATACTCAATTTTATTATATTCATTATTAAAATCGATATACGTTATTGAGAAAGGTACATACTATCTGGTATCGAACTATTCATTAAAATTACTGATTATGATTTTATATATGTGTTTTCCCAGCATATTTTTAATTTCATCATATAATTTAGCTTTACCAGTTTTTCTTATATTGATAAGCCAAGTGGCCGGTTCGATAATAATAAGTTTACCCTAATTATTAAGAAGCTTCACCCCAAGTTTTAGAAACTCGAGGTGAAGACTTTTCTTATAAGGAGGATTCTATATGATGTAATCAAAAACCATAATGATTTTATGAAGATTAGATCATAAAGTCTGTATTACTCCTTAGACATGCGGCAAACTTGAACATTTGCCTTCCAGTCGGTATGCTTCTGGTTACGGGGGTCATTGCGGTGGTTAACCATTGCCTGCTTGTACTTCTCTTCCCGGTCCATAATGAACGAGATATAGTCACGCCGCATATCATTCTTATTGCCATGGAGACAAACCATGTACAGCTCAGGGAATTCCTCATTGTGACATCCTGCATTGGGGACAGATACTCGGCAATAAAAAACATCAGCGTTAACTTTTTTGGAGTCTTCAATTGCCGTCTCTTGACTTGTGCAAATCTCCAATACATCTGAGCAAACCTGTTTACTCTTATAACGAATTTCGTTACTTTCAGCAGGTACAAAGAAATCAGGTCCGTCGATTACGAAGCTGTCACTGTCTACACTGTCTACAACGATTTTACCCTCTTGGAAAAGGGCTAAATAATGAGTCACCTTTTCATAAGGCACTGTTCGTAGCCAATCGACAAACCTCATGTACTGGAGACTAAAATCCGGGTTATTGTTTACCAATGTCTCAAGAAGATTGTCGAAAAACATATTTCGCTGATCTTCATGAAGCTTGTCAATCTCAGCAGGGCTGGTAGTACCAATTTCATTGATTGCTTCTACAGCAAAATCAACTGCACTGCTTACGCTATTCTTAACGTTAGTAAGAACAGTGGTAGCAAAGCCCTTAACAGCATCAACATTCTCAGGGGTTACAACGGTCGCAACCACGCTTTCTACAGTTTGTTTAATCTTGTCAAAAAACATATTTTAAATTTTAAAAATGAATATTGTTAATAAATTACTCAAAATATAATTAATGAGCTACGTAACGTTCATATCCTCGCTCATATTCAGCCTTATCTGCTGCATTCAGCTCTGTACGGTATTCAGCGTAATCGATGAAGTACTCAGCATTTACACGGATAAACTGACCATTGGGAGTTACGCATGCATTACCCATCATTTCCTGGTATGCATAAATGTCATCCATTCGGAGGTAGTAAATAGTCCCTGCGATAATCGTAGCGATATACTTGTAATAACCACCCATGAGACACTGATAGTCGATAGTCACTTCATCGGTAACTGAATCTTCCTTGTACATCTTACAAAGAACTGAGAATGTTTCTTTTGACCCGTCACTCAATGATGTCGCTGTTACCTTGAATGCTGCACGGTGGAAATCTGAACCAGCTCGACCGGTAGAGGCCTTGGTTTTCACCTTTGCTTTAATCCCGCCGTAAACGAAATTCCGTTCACAAATAGGTTCTAACACCTTAGTTGCAAAATTATAAAGATCGATGTTATTGATCTTAGATTTACCTCCATTAAGGATGGTGTAATCGTTTTGACGGTTTGTTAAAATTGCCATAATATAATAATGTTTATTTTTAGCTAAGAATATGTGTTAAGTCCAGGATAATGATCTTAATAAGACAACTATGATCTCTTTAAAAATACCTGTTTTTAAGCACCAGATAATCTGTGCTAATAAACAAAATATCAAGAACATAGTCATCCAAAAAAAGAACTTATCTTGGATTTTGTAGAAATCTACAAAGTGTTTAATGAGTTGTTTAAGACGCATTGCTTAACGAACGTTAATCAAACTGTTTGCCCTGCACGATCTCCACTGGTTAACATCAGTATCGAAATAAGTGATAACACTAGGATTGCTGGCCTTGTCAGTATGCTTCGTCTCAGGAAGCAACGCACCGATGAGTGTGCCGTGTGCATGACGAATCTTACCGTTCTTCTTCCAATATGAGAACGAAACGACTCGGTTCCTCATCGCCTGCTTCAACTTGGCGATCTGCCAGGCCTTCTTCATGCACTTCGACATGTCGCACAAAACGCATTCGAAAATCTTACCTTGATTCTCTTTATAAAGGACCCATGCCATCTTACAAACATCACTCTTAATTTTGTTGTTCTTTACCATATTCTTATATATTTATGTGATTGTTTCATTTTTAACACTACAAAGATAACACAGATTTCTTTACCAGAAAAATTTTTAAAAGAAAAAATTAATTATTTAACATTAATTAACTTTAATAAATATATTGTATTTTCATACAATATTCAATATAAATATAAAATTAACAAATTTCTATATGACTTTATACAGTAAATGGTTTGATACTCATAGTGAATATGAGGCTTATAAGAACAGTTAGAACTATATTCTTCCTAACGTTTCCATATGCTACAATGATCTTGATGTGCATTATGAGAAAGAGTTTGATCCATTTAATGGATATGAATATGTTGACTTAGGACTACCTAGTGGAACATTATGGGCAAAAAGTAACATTGGTGCAACAAACGAATCTGATTATGGATTATATTTTGCATGGGGTGAAACTACAGGTTATACAGCTACCAGTCAACACCAATTTAACTGGGCAAACTATAGTTATTCTGATAATAACGGATCAACAATGACTAAATATAATGGTACTGACGGAAAAACATCTCTTGATTTAGAAGATGATGCTGCACATATAAATATGGGTGGTAACTGGATTATGCCATCAAAAGATGATATAGACGAATTAGTTAATAATACAACACATATAGAAACTACAGTAAATAATGTACTGGGTATGTAGTTTACAAGTAAAACAAATAACAATACTTTGTTTTTCCCTTATGCTGGACTTATAGATGATAATACACAAAGTTATGTAACTGCTTATGCTTATTTATGGTGTTCTACTCATAGTAAGGGTTTTTATGAAGAAGATACTGAATCTGATGCGTTTTAGTGCTTTATACACAAACCTGAATTTGATGGTGATGAAATAAATTATTATCCTAATCCTGATATAACAGGTACTGCATTGATTATGCGTTGCACAGGTTTATCTATAAGAGGGGTTATCCATAGAAATTAATTACTTAAAATATAACAAATTTTAAAGGTGAGAAGATTTTTACTTCTCACCTTTAAAATTCATGTTATAACAACTTTACCACTCTTTATAAACTTCTAATCCGTTATCTTCCCTTATACGGCCAAACGCTTCGATAATAGACAAACGTTTCATCTTTCTGTCTCTAAACTCATCCGCATGATAAGGGGCAACATTATAAGGTTTATCAAGCATATACGATGATTTATAAGCCAACATCTTAACAGCGTCGATATACATCGAATATTCACCTTCTAACAATGTAAGGGTATTTTCGGTTTCATAGTTATCTTTCAACCAATCAATATACCTATTAGCGAAAGTAGTATCGATATTTATATAATGCGCCTGGAATATCTTACTTAATTCTTCATTTGTCAATTCTTTATAAGGAAAATTTCCGCCTCTGCCATTTGTTTTATATCCTAAATATAAAATATTCCAGAAGCATAATTCCATTTTTTCATCTCTTAATTCATTAACAATCTCATTGGTCTTTTCAGCACCTAACATTTCCGGAATTAAATGAATTACAACTGAAGCTGGACGTGAATCATAATCGTTCTTATATCTTGCTGGTATCCAATAGCCGTATTTTTTAAGAAGTTCAACATCTTTCATTGATGTTACAGAAACACCAACCGAGGTCACGTACTTATCGAATATCTCTTTAATACCCTTATTATTTTTCTCATCGAATAAACAAGGATAATCTTTTGCGTTCAAGGTAACATTAACGATATGCCCTTCATGAGTAATAAAATCAAATAAATCTCCAAGATTCGGATACAATAAAATATTACCGCCTCCGATAGCGAATTCTATTTTTCTTTTATTACTACTGTCTGATAATGAATATTCATGATTAACGTTACGGATTAAATTCTTAACATAATCAATATTTGCATGCTCACCCGACTTAGAAGCATCTTTATAACAGAATGGACATCCATGTTCACACTTATCGGTTATTGATAAATCGATAAGTTCAGGATATTCTGGAACACAAATATCACGATTTGTGCTAAACCTTATTTTCCTGCCAAACTTATAACCAACCCAATAGTTTCCATTCTTAACTGCTCCAAAAAACCTACTAAGATAATCTGGTAATTCAATCTCTTTATGATCTTCTACAGTATCATAAACAAAGTCCTCTTCATCAGATCCGCCGACAATAATAATATCATCATTTTCGATAATATTTCTTAAATATCCTATACTTGCTTCAAGGTTATCATGGAAATATAGTCTTCCTCTTGCATACATGCCAAAGCTATAAGGATATTTTTCCTCTTTATCATTAATAGTTTCTTTAATTAACTCACGGTATTGCTCCATTTCTGGATAGATAAGGCACATTGTATCATATAACGGCTTATAATACATAATATTAGCCGCAATATATTTAAGTTTTGCCGATTTAGATACAGCTAAAGTATCTGTATATCTATCATAAAAATTCTCTTCAAACACATTCATGTCTTTAAACATGTCATCCTTATTCTTAAATATAACTGAATGTGTTGAGCTTGAATTAGTTGCCGGACCTTTTCTATAATTCTTTAAATATAAAATTTTCATTCTGTGCATAGATTACATTTTTTTACAAATTCATCATAATTATCTTTTAATTCAAATGCAGGGTTACAAACAAATTTCTTTCGCTCAAATTCAACTTCTTCACCAGAATCAAGTACTTTTTTAAACATCTGAGACTCTTTATATAAGAATCTTCCGTATTTGCATTCATCCGGATACTCATTCCAATCAATATCGTATTCTTTTTTTAATAATTCAATTTGTTTATCGGTATCCAGATTCTTTAAAAAATTATGTTTTATATATGTCTGCGCTGCTTGTTGCTTCGAGTTACGAATACAATCATATTGTCTATATAAAAACCATGCATAAGCGTCATTCAAATTAGGAACAACCCAAGCCTTGCAATCGAACATCGCCATTTTCATATTAGCAATATTATATAACGGATCATCTACAACCGCTTTTTCATATGCCTGATACGGTATGAAATTTCTGTTAAACTCAGATGTAGCAATAGACGCAAGAATGCTCTGAATCTTGCATAAACGTCCATTAAAGAGAGTTCCTGTCTCCGGAGTATCGTAATCAGTAATGAGTAAAGAAATCTCATCAGATTGAGTATATGCGAATTTTACGCCGGCTACATTCTTACATAATGCTAACGCCGTTTCATTCATCATATCAATAAAGCGATCATCAAACGGAAGTTCAAAATTGTTTTTAACCAGCGTGGAGAAATTCTTTCCGTCTAACATGACCAACATATTCATATTCGGCATTAACCTGTAGTCAGGTAATGAACGATAGTATTCACATTTATCTTTTAAGCTTTTAAATTCCATGCCTATTATATAAAAAAATGGTGTAAAGTCTAATTTACACCATTCTTAATCTTGTAGCTACGATTTTCCCTAAATTATCATAATCTATTTTAAATCTATTGTCCATGATCAACGACCTAAGCCAATCAGCATGCTCATACAATTCATCATCGTCTTTACTATGACATAAATCTATCAGTTCATTTACAATCTGGTATGCAAGCTTTGATTGATCTGTAGGATACTCACCGCTGTTTGAATAACTTCTTACTTCGTTTATACGTTTTTTATATCGCTTATTTCTTGACTCAAGCACATCGTCACCAATATAAGTGCCCGATTCATCTTCTACAATAACCCATTTTTCTTCACCGGTAGATTTCTCTATTTTAAGCACTTCTGCATAATAATCATGATCTCCGCTTTGATACTTATATTTAATGTTTTTGAATATCGCATATGCATCATGATAATCGGCAACTGTTGTAGATTTGCTTTCTATCTTTTTAAATCTCAGACCTTTAGCTCTACTTCCATAACGTTTTCTAATATCCCAAGTGACACGATACAAACCTTGAGAATCAAAAGCTTCGTCTAATGAGTATTTCAGTTTTTTAGAAACATTACTCATTATTTTATTGTATAATTGTTTTTTATTTAATGAATCCATATGGCTTAAATTCTGCTTTTATTATTTTTTTTATTAATTGGAGCTAATCTATTATAAGCGAATAAATCATGAAGTAGTTCAGGATTTAATCTCTTAAACCCGGCAGTTTTGTTTAATATACCAACATCGCCATCACCTAAGGTAGCTGTAATAGTTCCATCATCTTTAATCTCTTTTATACACCCAACCATCAATTTAGCATTTGAATACAAAGCATTTATAAAAATACCAAATATATAACTACCGATACCTATTGGTTCACCCCAAGTATCTGTTTCTACATTATTTTTATCATATTTGGCCGCTGTATAAGATTTGATATGATCCGAGTTAAGTCTATCATATACTCTTCCTTCTTCATTCAATACGGACTTAACCTCTTTGGAAATATTCCGCATTATTTTCTCATATAATGCTCTTTTATTTAATTTCCTCATTTTGAATATTATCTTTTCAATATTTATCAATAAATAAAGAAACGCTATTTTAATAATATGCTTCTTAATAATTTAGATCAAAATTTTGTCATCGCATTAGATTATAACTGGTTTTATCCTGATGTTGTTCAGAAATGGATGCCGATTTTAGAAAGGCTTTATGTACCGTATCAGCGGTTAGAAGATTTTTTTAACGCCCAAATACAAGCTATAAACTTCCCGGGGTTAAATGGTGGATCAGTATAGCAACAAGGTAGAATGTATGGGTTAAATAAAAGACCTGGTAAACAAGAAGACCAAATGGTTGACAAGACATTAACACTTACAGTGAAAACTACAGAAAGTTATATCAGCTATTTTGTAGCTAGACATCAATATATGCTATTCTTAAAACTGGGTGAACTGACTCCGTTATATATGCCTGACATTATCGTTTCTTTATTAGACGATGGAGGTTTTGAAACTGTTAGTTATTGCTACCAGCAGTTGACACCTATCTCTATAAGCGATTTATCAATGTCATATGCGGCGAGATTAGGGCAGTTTAATACATTCACATGGACATTTCAATATAACTATTATGATGTTTATGTTAGAAACGGAGATGGTTCAAGAGAGTTAATATCTAAGGAGTATGATCCATATAAAGACGGACATACTGAATATTTAGATCCTGACGCACCTAAATATAAACAGAGAAGATTGCCGCCTATTTCGACTAAAGCAAATTTAAGGAATATTCCATCTTAGATAAGTACATAGATACCAACATTAAATAAATAAAATAAAAATGTTTACAGCAGTTAATATGTGTATATATAATGGACCGTTCAACACGGTAGGAATCGGAAATCCAGTACCTTTTGGAAATCCGGCAACAATGGGTTTCGGGTCTGGGGACAGGTTTGACTTTGGACCTGGAAATAGTAGAGGACATGGTGGTAAAATGATGAAACCAAGAAGAGCATATCAGCAATATAAACCCTTTATGCCGCCACCTCCACCTCCATTCCCTGGTATTAGAGGTTTGGGAGGACCTATGCCTTTATTAGTTATGGCTGGGTCTACAGGAACTAGAAAAAAGAAATCGTCTACAAAGCGTAAATCAACAAAATCAAGAACTCGTAAACGTAAATGAACAAACATATAAAAGAATTAATAGAAGCAAACATATTTAAAGATAAAGCATTTCAAGGTAAAAAGCCATAGTCTTCAATCGGTAGAGCGGCTAAAACTTTAGATGATAAGTATAGGTGGATGGGTCCGGCTATCTATGACGCATACAAATAGCTTAGCAGTAGTAGAAGCTCTATTTCTGCTATTTAGGATATAATGTAGCGAATTAAACCAGAAGATACCTTTAATATACCATACGCTTCTTTTAATGTGTTACAGCATTTCGGTAATCTTGTATATAGTTCAGCAATTGGTGGTTTCAAAGATTTTATAAAAACGATTTGTCTTACATATAAATCTTAGAGTATCAGTTTAAATTGGTTAGACGTTTCTGATTTAACTGAATTGAGCGCTTTATTTAATGGAATTACCGATATAACAGTTGATATAAGTGGTTGGGATGTAAGAAATGTAACAAAATTATGGAAAACATTTGAAAAAAGTAATATTGAGTTTGACGCTAGCGATTGGGAATTAACAAACTGCGAAGAATTAGATGGTACTTTCCATGAAGCTCAACAAATCAGTAAATCTATTGAGACCTGGAAATTCGGTAAATTAAAAAGTATGCGTCAATGTTTTGATGGTATTGAAAGCGATTATTTCTTTCCAGACTTATCTAAATGGAATGTTTCTACAGTAGAGGATTTAAGCTGGTGTTTTTCTAATACAAATAGTTTTGGAATATTATCTGATTCTATAAACGGATTAAATATTAAGAACGTAATAAATCTTGACCATTGTTTTTATAAAACAAAGGGATATATGGATTTGTCTGGTTGGCAATTAAATAAGAAAAAATCAGTTTTTTTAACTTGTATGTTTAAAGAGTCTGATATTTATGATGCCAATATAAAAGACTGGAATGTTAAAAAAGTTCAATCACTAGTATCTACTTTTGATTTCAGTAACTATGAAGAAGATTTAAGCTCATGGACGAGTCAAATGTCACCAAAAGCTATAAAAACAATTAATAATATGGTAGCAAAGAAAATTTTTAAATTATAAATAATATCTTTCTATTTTACTAACAGAAAAGATTTTATTAATAGGAGTCGTAACAGACGAATCATGTTCAATGACGGAAAACAAAAATTTTCCGTCATTTTTTGTCGAATGACCAATGACTTTTCCTTCATAGATCTTATTCTTACTGTCTTTGAATAATATCAGCTCTTTTTCGTCGTTAGATAATTTCTCCTATGCCTTCAAATAATCTTCTGTAATCTCTGGAAGATCATACTCTTCTTCTTGAATCAAATCTTCCTCTTTCTCATCAATATAATATAGCAATTGTTCTTCTTTCATTTCGATATCATCATCGTCATACATGTTATACATATGGTCTTACAAAATTATTTTTGTTATTTATCAAGCTTTTTTAAACTGAAATTAGATCTTGATTTTATAAGGTTCAAAGACCTTGAAAATCAGTTTACAATCTATTCCAGTCTCAGATAAAATAATATTTCCAATTCTTTCATATGTTTTGTTATTACCAAGTATACCGGCACATAAATCCTTATATGAATCGAATTGCCATTTTAAATCATTTAGCATCTAAGCTGTTTTAGCGTAATCTTTAACAGTATTTAATGCGTTTACTGTCTAATTATACGATTCTAATAAATTTCCACATCTATATACAATATATTGTACATAAACATTTACAATAACAAATAAATCTCCGACATTATGAATTTTGAATGAATCGTAAGTATCTTCAGTCTAATCAGTATAATGTGGTCCTAATTTCTTATCAGGCATAGCTTTCTTGAAAAAAGGAATAATGTTTTGTGGAAGTGTTATACTATCATAAGCAAAATTATAATTCACATATTTACTATCTGTTGTATTACTTAAATAATCGATTTCTGCTTTATGAAGCTCTTCCGTTATTTGGAAAATATTATCATATGTCAAATCTATAATAGTTCTGACATCACTTATAGCATCTAACCTGTCTGTTGTAACTTTTTTATTCCGAGCTTGCTTTTTATGATGTATATTAAGATTTTTCTTAACGACTTCTTCTAAGAATTCTTTCCCTTGATGGATTTGTTCCTTTGTAATATTATACTATTCCCTTAGGAATTCTGCATAATCACGGCGAGACTCTAATTTTTTGGTTATATCGTTTTTCTTCAATGCAGATAACTTAACATAGTATGCATAGATAATATAATAGCCCTTATCTAATTTCGGCAATGACGTTAAACCCTCTTTCTTTAAATCTTCTGGATCTGTTATAATACTGATACGAGGAATTTCAATATACGCTTTTTTAATAAACTCTTTAAGCGCTTTTTCATTAATAATAAAATTATCGTTATAGATAGCTGTTAAATCAGTAGGTCCGATATAATCTTTATTGTTCATATACCAAGAAACCCTATACTTAATAAACATAATGATTTTATTATTGTATGTGACAGCTCTTAACTGGTGGTTCCAATCGCACCAGAATAACAAACCGTTTCTATATTTGTACTTTGTTTTTGCGTTGTTAGTGGAAACATATTCAATATCAAGATCTGTTAACTAAGAAATATCTACATTACAACCGTGATCCTGCAACTATTTAGTTAATATTCTTACAGGTGATAACTTGCGACGCTCAATAGGGTTTGAAAATGTTTTTTCATATTTAATATCGAAGTGACTTTCTCTGACATTAGGATCATCAAAATCTTCTTGAGTTGCTTTGCCTGACTATATCAATTCTGTATAGAATTTCATAATCATATCGTCGTCTAACCCGTCAAATAAGTATTTAAGTCTTTCAGATCTATCATATACAGATTTTAACATTATAGATGACCTACTGAACATATCAAGTAACTTCTATAATTCAGAAGACTTGTATGCTTCATTAACAGGTTTATTTGTCAGTTCTGCTAATTTAAGGATTTCACTTAATAACATATCTTAATATAAGATTTTTATTATTTATTATCGGATCTCAACGGCAAGACTTACATAGGTGAATCTTAATAAGGATGAAAGTTGTCAAAAAATGGAAAGTTTTTGTGGATTTTCTTTTATATATTTTCTTAAATATTCTAATACTTTCAAAATACCAGTATTTATTATACGCAAAAAAATGAAAAAGTCTACTAATTTTTGCAAAAAGTTTTATTAATTATATTTAATTAATTAATAACCAATAAAATAAAATTAAAAATCTATTGTTTTCAATGGGGTAAACTCCAGTTTTTCTAATTCTTCTAATTCTTCTAATTCTTCTTTTGACAATGGTAAAGTTATATCACCGTAAGTACACCCTAGTATGTCATGGTCTTCATGGATGAATGATTCCTTTAACGCGTTTTTAGTATGTTCACCGTAAATGTAATATGTCTTGTCACCTTCTTCTCTACGGTCATCACATCCGGTTATACAAGCGACGGACAATGACATCTTGTTATCCTTTATAATAACATACATCCATGCATAAGTAGGGCCTTCCTCTTTTTCTATACTATCTATTTTATCGAGCTCTTCACAAAACTCTTTGTAAGTTAAATAAACCATATTATAAACTTATTTTTATGATTTATAGATCAAAAGACAAACAAAGTTTTCACAACTATAATTTTAGATAAATTATACTTTTTAAATAAAGATGAAAGTAGATATAACATATGATAATTAGTATTTAGTTTTAAGTTCAGATTATATTTTTGAGTTAAATGTTATAAGAAATGCGTTTACAAGAGAAATACCGAATGCTTGGATGCTAAGAAAAATCACGTCTATTAGAAATACAGATAGGTGTTTTATGAACAACTATAATATGGTTCCTTCTGGTTTATGGCTTGAACTTATTAAAGTCGCTAAAGAAAACAATATCGTATTAAATATGACAGAAGCAGCATAGGCATTCCTGACTAAATTTCAACTTGATTATGACACGTTTAAGAAATATGTAGATGAGACTTTTGCTGATGCAGTAGACGAAAAAGGAAGACCATTCCAGCCATATGAATATCAGATAAAAGCTGCATATACACTTATAAGATATAGGCGATGCTGCGGTGAAATTTCAACATCAGGCGGCAAGACTCTTATATCATTCATCATATTCAAGTATTTAATTGAGGTTGTAGGAGTTAAGAATATGCTTTATATCGTTCCTTCAGTTGATTTGGCAACACAATCAGCAGAGAAATATGAGTTATATGAAAGCTTTCTGAAAAACCATAAGCATAGTTGGGAAATAGGCATTTTAATGTCTGGATTGACTAAGAAACAAAAAGAGAAAGTTTTATCGTGTAATATATTGTTCGGCACATTCCAGAGCTTATGTAGAAGAGATGTAGAATTCTTTAATAAGTTTACTGCATGCCTTTGCGACGAAGCTCATCATGGTAAATCTGATTCTATTAAAACCATATATAATAAACTTCATAACTTGGAATATTCTATCGGTGTGACCGGTACATTCCCGAAAGAGAACTTATATGAGTATTTGGTTTTGCAATCTTATATTGGTCCTGTTGTTTATAGGTTTACTGCAGATCAGTTAATCCATCAAGAGAAACGAGGAACACCTATCTATCCGGTATTCCAAATTATGGATTGGGCAGATAAAGAAGAGAAACAAACATTATATCTGTTAAGAGCGAATAAGGATCAAACCGATATTCAGGCTGGAAATAAGATTCTTAAGCAAGAAAGGTTATTTGTGAACAATTCTTATACACGATTGAAATTTATCTGTGATAAAGTCATTCAAACTAAGAAAAACGCATTAGTCTTATTCGGTGATATTAAATACGGTTATGGGAAAAAACTGTATGAATATATAAAAGAGAATTCAGATAAAGATGTTTATTATGTAGACGGTAATATTAAGAATGAGAACAGAGATTACTATAAGCAGTGTATGGAAGAAGATGAGACAGGTAACACTGTTATCGTCGCTTCTATAAACACGTTTGGTGAAGGTATTGACATTAGTAACCTATGGAGTATATTTCTGGTCGATACAGCGAAGTCTGAACGTCTCGTAAGACAAATTTGTGGTCGAGGCTTACGATTATATCCCGGGAAGGAAAAAGTGGTCTTATTTGACTTCGTGGACGATTTAAGGTATACTGAAGACCCGCATGGAAAGAAATTTAAAGATAACTATCTGTGGAAACATTACAATGAAAGGAAAAAGATTTATAAAGAACAGAAATTTCCTATATATGAACAGAAGATAAAGTTTTCATAATAAATAAAATAAAAAGTTATTTATGAAACGAAATAATAAAGCGTTATATGAAAGTATAATGCGTAATGTTAGTAAATAGGTAAAGTTGGCTCTTAATGAAACGTTAGCAGATAAAAATATAGCTTATGCTTCTTCACCTATTGAGAGTATTTAGACAATATGGAAAGAGGCTCGTAATGTATTAGAACGATCTGAATGGCTATATAAATCGATAAATTATACGTTATCTCCACATATCAAGCCGGGTCTTGTATTTACATTTGAAAGCGATTTTATTTTACCGGATAAGTTGTTTAATTTAATTGACTTTGATGATGGTTATTCATTTTCAACCGAAAGCGGATGTATTGTATTAGTATTATATCTTGATAAAATTGATAACAAATATCAAAGTGATGATATATAGCTTCTGTTATTAAATTTTATGGCAAATTTATATAACGATTCTACAGAAGATATAACATATAATGTATATTTTGGTGTACATTCTAATGATTCTAAACCACTTGAAGATGAAGAATATTAGACCGTTGTATAGTTAATGAAAAACCAATTTGATGATACGATTAATATGGACCAAAGTTTAACATGTGTAAGAACAGACAGCGAATCATATAATAAATTTGTAAACGTAGGAAATGACTTAAAGAAACAATTTGAATAAATTGATTAAATACAGGTGTTAAGGGATGATATTTTTATCATCCCTTAATTTTATTATATATAAGACTTTATGCTTATTTTTAATATAAATTCTAAACGATACATTTAATAAAATGGACGATAACAATGTAAATAATCAAACAAGTGGAAGTAATAATCAATCATTAGAAGCATCTTTAAGTAATTTATAGGATAAATGGACAGACATAATCAAGCACCTGAATGAACAAATGAAAACGTTACCGGAATTAGACACCATGATGAATGAAGTCTATATGAAACGGCAAGACGCATTAGACCTTTATTACGGGACGATGAAAATCCAGTCTGCAAGAACTAGAGATTATAGGAATAAAGCTGCCTGTATCTACAACGCTTTAAAAGGTGGGCAAAATGGGTTAAGGTATACGAATGAGGCTGCGATAACTATGCAAATTGAAGCGAAGTTATCAGCTGAAAAAGAATGTATTGATCTATTGTCTAACTTCACCAATTTTATGAAAGAAACCGTTCAGACAATAGATAATATTATTTATGGCATTAACGCTAAAATTAAAATATATGAAATGATAAACGGTTTGAAATTTTAATTATTTCTTTAAAAATAACACAATTATTATGTGTAATATTACAAAATTATATAATTCTGAATATATTGATAATTATCTGAAAGCAAATAAGTTTTTAATAGCCAATATTTGTTCAGGATATAATAAAGAGACGTTTGATATTTTCTTGTCTTTATATAACAAATATAAAGACAAATACTTTTGTGACTGGTTCCCAAGTTTATGGGCTATAGTTATCTATAAAAACAAAAATGAACAATCAATTTTCGCTGATATGATAAACGCCCAGATCGGACCTGATATGGTTCTTAATTCATATAATGAGAGATCTAAACTCGATATTCAAAACAATCGGGTTGTTATTACATATAATAATGCATATAGAGACTACATAACATTTGACCAAGAAAGAGATGTCGGATAAAGAAAAGAAATACGTTCAAGACAAAAACGAAATAGTATATAAGGTTATGCCAAACCATCTATTGAAACTGTCCCCATGGGAAGACGGTGAAGATCGTCGTGTCATGGAAAAAGATATAGATGGTTATAAAGTCATATCGTATCAGAACGCTTGTATGATTGTCAATACACAGTTCGCTAATAAAGTCGAGGAATGGAAATTCAATGGAAAAAAGTATATAGCCAATTCAATCGGTACAAATAAGAATATCAAGGAATATGCGTATCTTTTAAGTACTTTGCCTAATCACACATTAACCATTACTGATAATAACTCTTTAAATGAGCTAAAACTCATTAAACATAAAGGAAAAATTTATTATATTCTAATTGTCAACGAATATCTACCAAGAGTCCAGATGTATAACTTATTTGGAGAATTTTGCCAATGGTGTGGTATTGACCAGTGTAAACCTATATTCTGTGAAACGGATAACAGGTATATCTAAATAAATATAATAAATTTTTAAATTTTATTTATGGAGAGAACATATTGCAAGCTCTTTGAATCACATGAAGATTATTAGACGTTTATAAACTCTAGTACCTATGAAGAACCAAATATTTCTATATGTAAAGGGTTTGACTCTGATCATTTACACTTTAATCCTATAGAAAGAATGATTATATGTGAATTTAATGTTACTGATATTAGTGAGCCAACGGAAATTATAGGTCAAACTGATGGAGCTATCGTTTAGACACAATAGTTTACAAAATTAGAAGTTGATGGTGTAACTTTACCGAATGTTGTACAATACTATCAGTTTGAAACAACGGGTACACATACAGTAAAATACTTACTTGCAAACCCTGAAGTTATAGATGAGGGAGCTTTTACTATTAATAATAGTAATTTAGTTTCCGTAAAAATACCATATACAGTAAAATACGTAGCTTGGTGGAGTATTGGAACTAATAATTATAGTTTAACTAGTATAGATCTTAACTCTGTTGAAATATTAGGAGGTTCTGCTATTGCTGGAAATTTCTCTAATATTTATATACCTAAAACTGTTACTCATTATGGTGTTTTCCCGAATGAAGGAGAACTTGTATGGGCAAAACCAGCTATATCGGGATATATGAATTCTATAACAGTTGATTCTGAAAATCCAGTTTATGATTCAAGAAATAATTGTAATGCTGTTATTGAAACAAATACAAATACTTTATTACAAGGTAGTGCAACAACAGTTATACCAAATGATATAGTTGAAATTAAAAATGCTGCATGTTTTGGACAGAATATAACATCAATAACGATTCCTGAAAGTGTAACGGCTATAGGTGAAAACGCTTTTAATGGTTGTACGTTATTAACCTCTGTTTATTGTTAGGCAACAGTTCCTCCAACATTAGGGAATAATGCATTTGGTGAACCTGATAGCGAATCGTCTCTTAAGATTTATGTTCCAGCAGAATCATTAAATGATTACAGTCAAGCAACAAACTGGTCTGCATATTATTCATCAAACCAAATTTTAGCGATGCAATCATAATGATAAATAAAATAAAAATGTTATTATGAATAAGAAAGCTTTATACGAAAAGATAATGCGAAATGTAGCTCGTGAAGTAAAACGTGCATTAAATGAGAACTTCGGTGATAATATAGAATATGATATGTTCTATGGTGCATTAGGTGATTTTGGTGAACTAACACTAGATGATATTCATGAAATATTTAATGATGACTTGTATGATACGAATGGCCGAAAAATTGTTAGTATGTATGTTGACGGTAATAAGATGTATTATACATTTGATACACCAAGAGGTACATTAGCAACTGAATTATATATGCGAGATTTAACGCAAGAGCAACAACAAAAAATTTACTCATATTTACAAAATAACTGTGATGCAAATGATGAATGTATAAACATCTTTAATTAATATAATTAAAAATGAACCTGAGATTTTTATGTCTCAGGTTCATTTTTATTATGATGTTGTTTGTTTATTTAGTTACAATATCAGGGTTAAAATCACTGAAATCGATTTCAGATGACAAGAATATACCGTTATCAGTTACAACAAGAAACTCATTTTCAATTTTATCTTGATGCTTTACTAAGAAGAATAAAATCTTTTTCAAACGGTTCAATATAACAAGTTTACTCTTGTAAGTATAACACAGGACATTAGTATCTTTTCTTCCTTTTAATATAGTGGTAAACCTATATTTTTTTTCGCTGGCGGTAGCCGTGTCCTCTGTTGTATAATAGATAGATTGAATTTCAGACAGTCTCAGAATTTCTAAAATATCTAGATCATCTGAAATGTTATCCAATTTCAATGATTTCGGTTGTTCTATAGTCTTTTTCATACCTTTATTTTCTTTTAGTCATTTGTCCATTTAAGGCAAACGAAATAGTGTGCTGACGACCGAATATGAAACCAAGTTTTTTATAGATATTATCCATTTCATACTCATATTCGTCTACCATTACTGTATACTCTTCTTTCTCAGTATCGACTTTCACAATTTTAACAGGTACATAACTGTAAAGTAATGCTTTATCACCCACATCGAATTTAGGGATTCTTTTAAATGGTAAAGCAAACTGAATATTAGCAGTACCCAGATAAGTATAGTTACAGATATCTCTCTCGACATGCTGAGGTCTATCTTTTTCTGACATGTAAGGCTCACCAAGCTTCAATTTACCGGTTGATTTTTCCAGATAAACTTCAACATACCCTTGACAAACATTCTTGTCAAGGTTCTGAATACCTTCAGAAAAATTAGGAAACATTATTTCCTTTATAGAAGTCAGACTGTTAACACAATATTCCGGATTTTTTTGTATAGGTTTATCAGTTTTCATCTATTTTAATATCTTTAATATCGTTAATATCGTCGATAAGACTATTAATAATTTTTACGGCTTGCGGTTTTTTCACATATAATGCTTGAAGATAAATCAGATATGATCTGACATCCTTAAGATAGCTAACCGTATTTTTGATTTGAACTGGATCATTTAAATCACATCCATTTAATGAATTCTTAATTATGAGACGAATATCAATAATAACTCTATTAAATGTCTCGTCATCAAAAGGTGTACAAGCGACAATAGAGTTAGTGATTTCAGCTGAGATGCGGTTAATTGCTTCTCTATTTTCATTAAAAATTGTTTTAGCTTTGTCTTGATGGTTACCTTTGGATAAGTAACCAGAGATAAGAATGCTGAATACACCCATCATGATTATGAAAACAGCTAAGCCAAGCCTCCATTGAAATGCATAGGCAACAAATATACTGATTATGATAATACCGGTATAACCACAGATAAGTGATTTTTTAGCAAGTTTGTTTCCCATTTTATTTAATATTACTTGTGAACAGAATTGTCTTTTTAACCGGGATATGAATGCTAAATAATTTAACATAGGTTTTTGAAAAAATCTGTAAATATTTAACATTGTCATAATTCATGACGTTGCCATGCGTCATAGCTTCTTTTTCGTCCTGACAGGTTATTGTAAAACACTGAATTCTATCCCCTAAAATGTATTGAAAGGGTATAGTGATTGTTGGACGAATCTTATACTTGACAAAATATCTCGTATCTTTTTCCATATTACTGGTTTTTACCGCCGTACACAAATGTCTCCTTAACAAAGAAGTAAGGGATTTCGATCCAAAACAGCTTGAAGTAGAAAACAGTGTACGTTACAATGTTACTGTTTAAATTGTCATCAGCAAGTTTCTTGCCATAAGACCAAGCCGAGCTGATATCATTCTCACGATGTGAACGCTTTTTATACACTTCCTTACCGAAAATGTTTTCACGCACAAAAGCTTTGCGGAGGTCGGTCCACTTGATAATAAATTTCTTTTTCATATTATATGATTACAAAGTCTGAAAAAATATTGGTAATAAAAGCTTTACACTTCTTAAAAAATGTGTCGTTTAAATTACTGTTTTTAAGAATCTCACAACGCTTAACGTATTCAGCTTCAATGTCAGGATTATTAACAATAGTCGGTTGATAAAGATGCTTAAATACCTTAAATACGTCTGCTGTTGTAATTTTTTTGTTTACTTCAGGTATAAACAATCCTAATGATGGAAGTAACGTATAGTCATAGCCGTTGTACCGATAATCAATAATAAATTCATCGATACAGTGTTCAGCTATATTGATGGATGGAAAGTCAAATAGATTCGAAGACTTGAGTGTATATAACACCACAACCCTTAATCTGGACAATTTATAGTTGTTATTCCTGTCAAATTTCGGATGAAGGTAAACTTCAGTGTCAGCTGCATCAATACATTGCTGATCCTTAGTCCACAGAATTATGGAGAAAGGATTTATCACATTTAATACGGGTTCGTATGTTGCGTCCTTATTAATGCCTTTTCCGAAAACTTCAACCTCAATTTTACTTGTATCCCAAGAGATTTCTCCGCCAGGAATAGTTTTAAGTAAACTAACTATATTATATTTGAGGTAGTAGTTTCCTAATTTAACCCATAGGTTAATAGCTTTAGGACGTTGAACATCACATGGATTTACATGATCTGTATTAATAGTTGTACAGATAACGGTTCCTTCACCTTCAACCTTCTTCTCTTTTTCAACAAACCTGCCATTGGCAAATTTGTAAGAAACTAGTTTGAAGCCGCATTTTACTTTCTTTCCGGGATAGAAATACAGGAATGGAAGGCCTTTCTTTTCTTGTGCCATTTTATCTTTTATTTAATTGGTTAAATTTCTTATCGTACAGCATATCGCTTATTTTAGCAATAAAAAGAATAACAATAGCGATAAAATCATAAATCGACCATTTAAAAATAGTAATGTCAACATGAGCCACTCTATTACAAATACAGTTAGCGATTGCAATAACCAAGCAAACGATCAAAATGATATTAAGTGTCTTCTTTGTCATAACTGTTATTCTTTATTAAATGTACTGCAAATTTAATGCCATTTATAAATCTAGAAAAATTTTCGGCACTAAAAAACGCTAAAAACTTAAATTTTTCAGAAAAAAACAAACATTTCCATTTTTTCGGTTATAAATATATGTGACGTTTGGAATGTTTCGGCAAACCAAACGAGCTACTAAACAACTATTAAAAATAAACATTTAAACAATGAGCAACGAAAAGAAAAGCAAAGTCATTGGAATTGACCTGGGTACTGGCAATTCCTGTGTAGCCGTGATCGAAAACGGTCTACCGAAAGTTATCAGTAACATGGAAGGTAACAACACTACTCCTTCTGTTGTTTACATTATGGGCGATGAGATCAAGGTTGGCGACGCCGCCAAGCGAATTATGATCATGAATCCTAAGAATGTCGTTTCATTCGTAAAACGTTTCATGGGTTCTGACTACAATGATCCTGATGTCCAGAAGATGAAAGAAATGGCAACTTACGATGTTGTCAACGAAGGTGGCAAGCCTCGTATCTCTATTGACGGTAAACTTTATTCCCCTGAACAGATTTCTTCGATGATCATCAAGTCCTTGGTTGACGTGGCTAAGGGTTATTATGGTGAGGATGTGACTGACGTCGTTATTACCTGTCCTGCATGGTTTAACGATGTGCAGCGAAATGCAACTAAGACAGCAGCTGAACTTGCAGGCCTTAAGGTCCTTCGTGTTATCAACGAGCCTACCGCTGCTATTCTCAGTTCACCTATTGACACCACTGCCGGTGATAAGCTCATTCTTGTGAATGACCTTGGTGCTGGTACTGAAGATGTATCTGTAGCTGAAATCTCTGAGGGCCTTGTTGAGATTCTTGCGAGCGACGGTGACGTATTCCTCGGTGGTCAGAATTATGACCATGCAATTGTTAAATGGTTGATTGAGCAGTTCCAGAATGATTATGGAATCAATCTTCGCAATGAACCTCAAGCATATTCTCGTTTGGTAACAGAAGCTGAGAAAGCTAAGAAGGAGCTTTCTACTGCAACTCAGACGACTATCAACCTTCCTTATATCACTCAGAAGGATAACAATCCTCTTCATCTCGAGTATACTCTTACTCGTGCTAAGTTTGAGGCACTGACTGCTGACTTGACTGATCGTGTAGTAGAAATTGCTAAGCGAGCCCTTGAAAAGTCTGGTCGTACATTGGATGAACTTGACGGTATTCTGCTTGTCGGTGGTTCTTCTCGTATTCCTTCTGTACAGGAAGCTTTGAAGAAGGCTTTCAATAAGCCTTTGATTAACAGTGATTTCGATGAGGCTGTTGCCCTTGGTGCCGCTAAGCAGGCTAATGTTCTTGCTGGTAATGCAGCAGCTGACGTCCTGTTACTTGACGTGACACCTATTTCTTTGGGTATTGCAACTATGGGTGATGTGTTCACTCCGATGATTGATGCAAACACCACTATTCCTGTTGAGCGTAAGGAGGTGTTCAGCACCGCTGCTGATAACCAGCCTGAAGTTGAGATTATTGTTCTCCAGGGCGAGCGTCCTATGGCGTTTGATAATAAGACTATTGGCAGGTTCAAGCTTGATGGCATTTTGCCGGCTCCTCGTGGTATTCCTCAGATTGAAGTAACATTCACGATTGATGCTAACGGCATCTTGTCTGTATCTGCAATGGACAAGGGAACTCAGAAAGAAAACCATATCACTATCGAAAATCCTAATGCTTTGAGCGATGAAGAAATTCGTCGCATCAAGGAAGATGCAGAGAAGTTCGCCGATGCTGATAAGAAGCGTAAGGCCGATGCTGATAAGCTTAACTCTTCAGAGCAGTATGCTTATGCAATGCGAAAAGCGCTTGACAACGACAAGATCAAGGATAAAGTCACTGAAGATGAAAAGAAGTCAGTGAATGATGCGATTGATGCTTTGCTGGAGGCTGTTAAGTATAAGAAGTATGATGAACTTGATACTAAGAAGGCTGATGTTGAAGCAGCATTTAAGCCGATTAGTGACAAGGTTTATCAGCAACCGAAACCTGAACAGGACACTACCCAGCAATATCAGCAAGCTGGTTTTGACGGCAATGCTGCCGGTCCTATGAATGAAAATAATTCACAGTTTGGTACCGGTGCTCAAGAGGCTGAATTTGAAGAGGTTGAAGCCGAAGAGGTAAAAGACTAAAACTTGACACATATCATAAAAGCTTTTAAGGCGACGTTAGTCTCTACATAACGTCGCCTTAATTAAAAAATTAACGGTTAAATCAAAAATGGCAAAAGACTTATATGAGATATTAGGTTTAACAAAAGAAACATTTAATGATAAGCAATGTAAGAAAAACTACAAGAAACTATCATTAAAATATCATCCTGATAAATTTATAGGAAAATCTGAAGAAGAACAAAAAGAAGCGACTGAAAAATTTAAGGAAATCAACCATGCTTATGAAGTATTAAGTGATCCCGAGAAGAAACGTAACTATGATATGTTCGGAGATGAAAAAGCTTCAGGCGGTGGTGGATTTAATCCTTTCGGTGGCGGATTTAATCCGTTTGGCGATGTATTTAACGGTTTCAATCCTTTCGGTAGAGCTAACCAAAAACCAAATCAAAGAGTTTATCCAGGAGAAGATGTTCAAATGAATATTCCTGTGACTATAGAAGATTTGTTTAATGGTTTAAATAAGACTGTTAAATATAAGATAAAAGTCAGATGTGTATCGTGTCATGGTAAAGGTGGTTCTGGTCAGAAGACTTGCCCTAAATGTAACGGAGCTGGATATATTGTCACACAACATAAATCAGGTATGGGGTGGACTCAAATACAGCAAACAACATGTCCGCAGTGTGGCGGTTCTGGGTTTATTGTTGAGAATAAATGTTCTCGTTGTGGTGGTTCCGGATTTGAAGATAAAGAAGTAACACTTGATATTAGCTTTGATCCAGGTGTTGCAGATGGTCAGCCAAATATCTATTATGGAAAAGGATATGAAGCTAAAGATCACAGAGCAGAAAACGGAAACTTCATAGCTGTAGCAAAATACAAGATTGATGAAGACAAATACATAATAGACGGCTTAAACGTTTTAGAACATGTAAATATTCCGTATTATGATGCTTTATTGGGTTGTAATTATACAGTAAATATTCCTAATGGTACTATTAAATCTGTAAAGATTAAACCATGTACAACAGATGGTACAGTATTAAAGCTTTCAAAAGAAGGAATTAAAGATAAAGTTGGACATCAAGGCGACTATTTTATTTGTGTTCATTATAAGATTCCAGAAACACTATCATCAGTCGAGAAAGCGCATCTCGAAGAAATTAAACGAGCAAATAGTTAAAAAATGAGGATGCTATTAAATTAGCATCCTCATTAATATTTTAATCACCTGTATAGTTACTTCTTCTCATTGAACCAAAGTCTTCAAATCTAGAATCTCCATTAGTTCTTAACCATTCTTTTTCTGCATAATAAGATTCTGGTCCAGTATATTGTGATAGAAATTCATTTTTTCGTTTGAAGTATTCTTCTCTTTCTTTTTCGTACTGTTTTTGTTCTTCTTCACGTTTTCTCTATCTTGCTTCTGCTTTTTCTCTTTCGATTCGTTTAACCTCAGCTTCTAACTCCTTAGTTTTCTTACGATCCTTTAATATCTGTTCTCCTCCATCTTTAAAATTATAAACCATTATTATATGGTATCTCTTTTCATTATCATAATTTGTTTTTTCAAACACATAAAAGTCTAACGACTTAATCGAATCTATTCCATAAAATCTTACTTCTTCTAAAATCTTTTTAACTGAAGGATCAGCTATTCGGCTTTTTGCTCCTTTGGTTGATATAATATTTTCAATTTTAGCAAAATATCTATTTATATTTCTACAAATAGGTCGTCCAGGAATAAGTATATAAAATCCTAAAAGCATCTTTTTAGGCTTAGGTGCTGCCATCCTACTTGGGAATAAAATATATAATAGGTATTGAACACCGCCATAACTCTCTTCTATTGTATTTGCATCTACTTCGATAGGTTCCTTATCGTCTTCACTGATATGTTTAACACCACCTGTATGGTTACGAATAGATAATGTTAACTTAAATATATCTTCTATCAAATCTTCTCTAAGCTATTCCATAGTCATTCCTTCTGTAATAGGAAATTCAAACTTATATTTTGCATCTGAAAAATCCTATCTGTAAACCAATGAGGAATAATTTTTAATAACTTCTGATTTAATCAATTTTTCTACTAAATAGTTCATAATAAGCTAAAACTTTTTTATTGTAAAAATATAAAATTTATATATTTATCAAAAAATATAGGGTTTAGAGATGGATTTAGAACTTAACGAAGAGAAAACCAAATAGAAAGAAACAAACTACTATGTTTCTAAACAAGATTTGCTGGAATAGATAATCATTTCAAAACAGAACGACGAATTAACACCTAAAGCAATAGAGATGCTTCATATGATGGCTGTGAAACTTGCTAATAAGAAGCATTATCAATGTCCTGAAGATAAGCAAGACTGTATATAGACTGCGATGTTAGATATAGCTTTATATTGGAGAGGATTCAACCCAGACAAATATAAAAACCCATTTGCTTATTATACAAGCATGTTGTCAAATGGATTGGCAAAAGGATGGAATAAGATGTACGGCAAATTCAAAGCGTCAGAAATGACAAGTTTAGATAACAATATACATTCATTTTAAAAATAATACAAATAATATGCAAAACAGTAATTTAGACGAGTTCATCATGGAAAATGGTACAGAACTAAAAAATGATATTCAAGTTCTAAGTAAAGAAGAAACTGATAAGAAATTTGAAAACAATTTTTAGATATTATATGATAACGATAAGCCTATTCCAGGTAATAACGTTACAAATAAAATATCAGGCCTTGAAGATATAAATGAACAAACCGCGTTAGATTCTTTAATTATTAAATCTGCTATGATTAAAGCAGAAAAAGAAAAAGCAGAAGAGGATCGACAAAGAAAAAAACTTACTAAAAAAGATAGAGAATCTATGAAAAAACAGTTTGTCGATTCATTAATGTATCAACAGGAAGAAGATTATTATCAGAAGCACCATTATGTCATGGACGGAAAAACAAAGAGAGGAACGAGAAAACGCTTAGAAAGATTATTTGATAAAGGCCGTTACGATAAATATCTTATTCAAGACAGAAAAAGTTTAAATGACTAATTTATGGGAAATTATTTATATGAAAATATAAAAACTAAATTCGATATTTGTTATGTGCTGACTATGAGTAACAGGCCGGATAGGCAAAAACATATGGAAGCATAGTTTAATGAATACGGTTGGGAAATAGGAACAGGGTGGATGAGTTATAAATTCGCTACCCCGTTTCCTTATAATGATATAATAGCAAATGCATTTAATAAAACTGGTAAAGGCAGGTTTACAAAAGCGAATGAATATGATTGTGCTAGAAATCATTACGGAATAATTAAAGAGTGTTATGACAGAAGATTTAAGTCTGTTTTAATTCTAGAAGATGACATTTGTTTTTACAATAAAATGGAGATATTTAATGAATTTATCAATAATATTCCTGTCGATTATGATTTAATACAGTTCGGTGGTTTTACTGTTGATCCAAAAGCAAAAAATATTCTTGATGCATATGATAAAGGTCAATATTGGGTTAAACATAAAGACTGTTTAATATGGAATGCGTCTATGTATGCATTATCACGTAAAGGCATGGAATATTATCTAGCATTTATGAATAAGATTTTTTGGGTGGCAGACGGTCCTTTATATAAAGCACCGTTAAACGATAAACTGATAAATACTTATATTTCGACAAAACCTCTTGTTATTCAAGCTGATAAACATCAGATAACTTCAGATATACGAAATGATAAGAATGATTCTATAGATTATAATAATGATAATATATATGAATCAAGAATAAATTTAGAAGATTATAAATGAAAACATTTCCTAAAGCATTAAAAGAAAGGGTATATGAGTCTATAAAGTTGTTTAATGAAAAATATCCAGAATTTGATATATGTATTGTAGGATCTATGTCATTGTATTTACAAGATATTGATTATAAATATCCACATGATATAGATATAATTATATTAAATAAAGATTTATCTGAAGATGATTATATAAAGTATAAGGATGAAATTTTTTAATGTGTTGGAAAAAAACAGGACTAAAAATTGATTTATTACATAAACCAGAAAACGTTGAATATAATGTAATTAATTTATATGAGTTATAGATTAAATGTAACACTTTAAGACATTATATAGAGTATAAAACTAAATTTTCTGAAAACGGAAACCAAAAATATAAAGACGGATTGGAAAACTTAAATAATATATTAAATGAGCAAGAAAACACTTAAAGAAAGAATATACGAGGCAATTCGTATACTAAACGAAAAATTTCCAGATTATGATATTTGCGTAGTCGGATCTTCGTCTTTATATTTAAGGGATATTGATTATAAAGTACCGGAAGATTTAGATATAGTTATACTGAATGAAAACCTTAGAGAAAAAAGTCATTATGATTATAAGTGTATTGTAGAATATGCTGCATATAAGGAAACAGGACTATATATTGATGCATTATCTAATAAGCATGGAACATTTCCTTATGATGAAATAGATTTATTTGATAAAAAGATTAAAGTAATAAAACCAGAAGCATATCTGGAAATGAAAAAGAAGTTTGCTGAATCAAAAACTGTGACAAAAAGTAAACGTGAAAAACATCAACAAAGTATAGAGCTATTAGAAACAGCGATAAATAAAATAAAAAAGTAAGATAATGCAAATGAATAATAGATAGCTATACGAAAAAATAATGCGTAATGTATCAAAAGTTGTAAAGAACGCATTAAATGAATCATATGATTCTGACTTTGATGAGAAACTCAATTCATATATTAATAAATTAAGGGCATTACCATTATCATTAGCCGATTTTTATGATGTTGGCGGAACTGATGAGATAGATCCAGAAATAGCTAATGTTTTAGATAAATATGGTAATTATATAGAAGATGTTTTATTCTGCATATATGATGAGAAACATATGTGGAAAGATTCAAATTATAATTTCACTCTTGAAGAAATACATAAGATTCTAAATGATGAAGAATTTGCTAATGGTACAGAATATGGTACAGTATTAACAGCATTAAATGACATTTATAATATTGTTAAAGACTGGGATCATAAGTTTAGAATGTAAAAATAAAAAATAAGATAATGAATAAAAATAGAAAATTTACTGTAACATGGAATGAACTAGAAAGTCTTGTTGAAGGTCTTGTTGCAGAGTAGTTACATAAATACGGTATTCTGGAAAGTTTTTATGATTCATCTGAAGATGAACAATCAGACGATTTTGAGTATGAATTGCGTAAGTTGATTGAGTTATATGAAGATGGAGAAATTTATGATGATAGCGATGAAGATTCTGACTATTATTATAGATAGAATATACGACATTATAAACGCGGTCAAATTGATTTCGATTTAAGAGAATTATATAATGATTTAAAAACACTAGCTGATAAACTGGGTGTAAACTATAAACGAGATAGTGAATTAATTAATGGCATTTCAAAATCAGAATTAGACGATTTAATAAAATAGTGGGAAAATGGCGATATATATACAGATGATTATGATGAAGATTATACAGTTAATTATTATATACGACATTATAAACGTGGTCAAATTGATTTTGATATAAAAGAATTATATGATATATTAGTCAATGCTGATTAATATTATTAAAGGAGAAGACGTTTATGTCTTCTCCTTTAATATTTTATACATTACGTTAATTATCGACGATGTTTAGGTTTAAGAGTATCAATCATTTTTTTATATCTATGCGAATTAGTTGTATAATAATACCCTAAATCTGTCTTATCAATAAGATGTGTACCGTCCGTTGGTTCTAACCAACTATCTTCTTTTGGAATTTCCAGATATTCAATGTCATCAAGATCTTCCAAACGGCTTGAATTAACCGCTGCTTTCAATCGCTGATTGTTAATCCGTCTTTGGCTGTGACGACGGTCACGATAAAAACTAGTGTTGGAACCTTTGCAGATTCCTTCACGAATCATCTTTCTTCTTGTTCTACTCATAATGTATAGATTTTGTTTTTAACACTGCAAAGTTAATTGCAGCTTTTATCCATTTAATGCTTCGTTTACTTGTTCTTCTAATGTTTTTTCAAGATTAATTTCTAATGCAGAATCGGCTTCTTTATCATAAGATGCTGTAAATGGAACTTTAAACATCATTATGTTATCATCAGTCCATTCAAGATAACAATCTTTTATTAAAGTTAATCTTTCATCATCGTTTTTACATTCTTTAAACATTTTATTAAAGCTAAAAGCCCATCGATTATTAACTAACGATTCCCAACCATTAATAGTGCCAAGCTGATCTACTAATTCATGCGTATATTTTTTTATATGTTTTTTATGTTCATCTATAACTTTTTCTATTTCATGAATATTGTTATAGAGTTCATTTATCTTATCGATCTCTTCTATTATTTTTACGCTTAAATCTTCCATTTAGCTTTACTCAAAGTTTTTTAACTTATTCTTATTATGTTCTTCAGCATAATATGTCCTATTAATGTACTCTTTATTCTCTGGAATAACCCCACGTATTCCGCCTCTTGGGTTTTCAACATCTCCTTCATATCGAGGAATAACATGCATATGACAGTGCATTACTGTTTGTCCTCCGGCTTGTCCTATATTAAACCCTACGTTATAGCCATCAGGCTTATAGATATTATCTGTATAAAATTTAATTTCTTTTAATAATGAATACATGTCTTTAACTTCATCATCAGTTAAATCAAAACATGTTTCAACATGACGTTTTGGTATAATCAATATATGTCCAGGACTGACTGGAAACCCATCCAGTCTCGCATACGCTGTTTCATTTTCAGCCAATTTTATTTCGGGGTTACAAAATATGCAATTTTCCATAGTTTATAGTTTTCATTTATTATTTTACAGCAAAAAAACATGTTTGTTTTAATTTCAATAAATAATAAAAGTGAAATATTGAAATATGAAATATTTAAAAGTATTCGATTAGCACTCTGACTATTAGACATTCGTTCAAAGTGCAGATTATATAAGACCAAATATATCTTGCTGTAAACAAGAACATGATGTACATTATAGTCCAAATAATTTAGTTACTTGCATTTTTAAAACTTCTAATGAAACAGAACTATATTTATATTCTGAAGTAAGTCAGTTTAATGTAAATACTATTAAAACGATATATGTAAATGATGAGATTGTTGATAAATCGAATAGAGCATATCCATGTTCAGCAAATACGACATATACAGTTAAATATGAATTTGTTAATAACAAAGTTGTTCCAAACTATTTTTTAGGTGAATTAAGAGAATCTATGCCTGAAACTATAATTATTCCAGATGGAATAACCGAGATAGGATAGAGCGCATTTTATTCAGCTTTGCCTATTAATGATAAAACGAAAAGTATTACTATAGCTGATTCTGTTACAACTATAGGAGAGCAAGCGTTCTTTTGTTGTGATCACATGACATATATCAGGCTTCCAAAAAACTTATCAGTATTAGATAGATCCTTATTAGGATACGATTATGAATTGGAAAATATAGAAATAGACTATTAGAGTATAACTGAAATTAAACAAAATGCATTTAACTATGTAGCAATTAATTCTAGTAAAATTCCTATTAAAGCTGAGTTACCTAATATAGTAACAATAGGTAATTTTGCGTTTGACCATTGTACATATTTTTCACACCTTGTATTGGGGCCTAATCTAACAAGTATTGGTAGATCAGTGTTTAATGACTCTGCTGTTACTTCGTTAACATTATATGCAGAAACTCCACCTACAGTTGCTTCGAATACAACTTTATAGGCTTTATAGCATATATATGTGCCTGCAGAATTAGTTAACACTTATAAGAATGCATCAGTATGGTCTAACGTTAGTAATATAATAGAAGCCATTCCGTCTTAATAATATAATTAAAGGAACCAAAATTGGTTCCTTTAATTTTTAATCTTACTATAATATAGATATACATTATAAGCTGCCATCAATAAAACGGGAATCGGTATATCGCCTGACCATCTTAACAGAATATTTGATTGATACTCGTTTCTTCCAGCATATATAACGCCTTTCTTAATGGTCATCATTGTGTTTACATAATAATTGCCTTTACCGTAATACACATATTTTCCATCATAACTCAATTTTATGTTACTTTGATATGTGTCCCATCCTTTATATAAATAACCATTCTTAAAAGTATATATCACTTTATCCCTGTAAGCATATTCGCCCCAATACATACGACCGTCTTTATATGTATATTTTATCTTATTCTTATAAGGATATTCACCTGCATATAAATGACCGTCTTTATATGTATATATAATGTCTGATTTATATGTTGAATTCCCGTTATAGATATAATTGGCACCAAATGCAGTAAAACTGATTTTAATAAGTAAGAGAATTAATACGCATCTTTTTACCCAATTACCTGAATTCTTTAAAATATCTTCAACTTCCATATAAAAAAAACGTTAAATACCTTATTTAATTTTTAAACTTTTTACATTAATTTATATAAAAAGTCTGATATAGATATCATTGATAAAGTGTATTCAATAAAATTTAATGTAAATAATATGAAAAAAATTAGAAAAGGTATTTTTGAAACAAACAGTTCATCAACTCATACTCTTGTTATTAGTACTGGTGATATTATGAATATCGAAAGCCCTCTTGTTTTTAGATTCGGTGAATTCGGATGGGAGTTTGAGGAGTATAGCTGTCCAGCAGATCGGGCTTCATATCTTTGGACATATTTCGTATATAACTATTACGATTATGATAAAAAGAGTTATGAAAAAGTTTATGAATGGAGAGATAAACTGAAAAACGTTTTGGAAAGTGAAGGTATCGAATGTGAATTCGAAGATCCTGAAACTAACGATACTGGATATATTGATCACGGTAGTGAACTTCAAGGCTTATTTGAAGACATGATCGATAATGATCATGATAAATTGATGCGATATTTATTTGGAGCAGAGTCGACTATTTATACTGGAAACGACAATACAGATGAAGGACAGTATGATGATGAAATTGAGCGTGCAGAAAACGCAGGTCATGATGTAATTTATAAAGGAAATTAATCTCATTAAACAGATTTAAATAATTCTTTTTATTATTCATAAAAATTTTAATCCAGGAATCATGCAGTGATTGCATTGTTTCTGGATTTTTTTATAAATATGGTTAAACTATTTAACAATATCTAAATAAAATATTTAAGCTAAAATTTAAAATTAATTAAAAAAGAATGGCAAATTTATTAACAAAAATTAAAAATGCTTTCAAGAAAGAGAACTTGGAAGTTTAGCCGTTAGATGTAACGGAGATTAAACCTATTGAAAACAATAAATGTTATACTCCAAAAGTGTATATCATCAATGTCGAAAAATATCAAGAAGGTGATCCAAAAGTATTTTATACTATTAAAGCCGTATATAATTATGGTGACAAATGTCTAATCTATGAAAAAGATGTAAAAGAACCTGTAGCATTTTTCCAGTTTAAATTAAACGGTTGGGAACGTATCTAAAAATAAACAAACAATAATAATGGAAGAAGTAAAAGATGTAACTGAAGTAAAAGAAGCTAAAACTGTAAAGCCTAAAACAACAAAGGCAAAAACCGCACGAACCAGAAAACCAAAGGTAAAAGCTGAAGAACCTTAGACCATTGAAGTAAAAACTGAAGTTAGCGAACAAACTGTTAAAGATACAGATAAAGGAATTGTTGCTGTAGGTCCAACACTTTATGATGTAGTTCCGTCAGAGACAAAAACCTATATTTTATATACAAAAGGTTATAACCCAAATGACATTAATTTTGATAAAGTTTATGAAATTGGAGCAGAGGTTGGTTCAATGATTGTCGTAAAGGAATGGAAAGTATATTTCGGTAAACCATCAAAGTATGTGCCTGTTGCATTGTACATGGTTAAAGTTGGTGGTATTGAACTTATTGAAGAAGCTAAACCTGTTAAGTAATAATTATGAATAGTGAACTGCTGAATAAAAACATAATTGCACGAATCAATCAAGCCGGCGTTTTTCATGGCCGGCTTGATTATATCGATGATTCGATTATAAGGCTTAAAGACGCCAGGAGAATATATCAGTGGAACGGTGCATTATCTGTAACTGATATGGCTGTTAACGGAATAACAGGAGGTAAAGTAACGATTCCTGTATCTACAGTTGAATTTCTCACCAGTAATATTATTGAACTGAACGAATGCAGTGATAAAGCGACAGCAGCAATAGTATCTGTAACGCCATGGAAGATTTAATAAAAACGTTTTTAGAAGTAATCAATTTTTCTACTGTACAGAATATACCTGAAGGCTTTTTTGGAAATGGAACCGGACTCGGATGTGGAAATTCAGATTATTCATATGGTAGAGGAAATGGAAAAGGTGAAGGTGTCGGCACAGGAGATATTATCGGAAGAGCAAATATAATAGGTATTGGTTCAGAATATAATCAAATATCTGAAAACAACTTAAATGGAGTATTATCGGTTGATGGAAGAAAAATATACATTATTGATGAAATTCCCACTGCAATCGATAATATTAAAGGAAGTATAGCTATTGGTAAAATACTACAAGCAGACATGTCTTGGAAACAATGCTATATAGCTCGAGTAGGAAACTCATTTGCTCATGGAGAAACATCACATGAAGCTTTTAAAGATGCAACAGCTAAAGACTTAGTGGATATGCCGTTTGTTGTAAAAATAAAACGATTTAAAGAACGGTTTCCTTCTTTAGATGATACGGCTCAGGTTTCAGAATTTTATAATTGGCATAACACTTTAACAGGATCATGTAAAATGGGTCGTAAACATTGGTTGAACGAGCATGGTTATAATATGGATACAGATATATCGACTGTCAGAAACTTTCTTGAACAAACAAAAAATGATTATGGTTCAAATGCTATAACAAAGGTCTTAGAATTATATAATTGTTAAGAGTAGTTAATTTAGGGTTAAATTATGTTAAAAACATGTATTTAATTTTTATATTTCAAATATTGGCATTATCTTTGTAGTGTTTAATTAACGAACAAACATAATTAAAATATAAGAGATATGAAAAAGATTGAATTGACTTTGTACTGTATTATAGTCGCTATCGTTATCCTGCTTCCGTGGGTATGCATCGGTGTTGGTTTATATACTTGTTATATAAACGAGTTCAGTTTCTGGGGTTGCGTCAGTGGCATTAGCTTGATCGCTATTGGCGTATTAGTCAATTACGCTGCCAAGCCTATTTCCAATCTCAACAAGACACGAGGTATCAATAAAACTTATAAATGGTTCTAAGACTATGCTGGATTTCATTAAGATTATTTTTGCCTCTATCGGTGTTGTTGGTATGATTATTATCTGTGCCGTCGCTTGCCTTGTTCTCTATCTGCTCGGCGTAGCTTTGATGTTTATCCTGAAGTGGGGAGCTATCGTGAGCGTTATTCTCATCGGTGTGACATGCATTATTCAAAATACAGAAAGACCTAAAAAGAAGTAAGAATTATGGAAGGAATAACTAAAGAACAAATCAAACAAGATTATCAGACTATTCGAGCGATGTGGGATCGTTACAAGAAAGGTGTCTGGGGAACAACTACACATCGCCCAGGTGATCTGGAACAACAGCATAAGCATGTCCGAATTGCCGTGCCGGTTGTTACCGCATTCCTTAAGCATCTGTGCGAACACCTAAGTGTATTGGCTGATGATTCAATGCCTATCGTTGAAGACGAAGATTAACTGAATAACATACAGACTTATTAGATTGTTCATCATAAAATAGTTATGATGAACAATTCTATTTTTGATACATCTCAAATAACAATCAGGGAGATGACAGATGACGAATTTTATGACGAAGCCATATATAAGTTAGAAGAAATATTAAAACATGAGTTTAAAGGAAAACCGCAAAAGCAAAAAGTTAAAAAAACAACAAACGGTTTAAACTTCGCATGCCCATTCTGTGGAGACTCTGCAACAGACGATAAAAAGAAACGAGCCCATTTTATCATGAGAGGTAAATGGGCTGGATCTTTTAAATGCTTTAACTGCGGCAAATATATGAAAATAAGTAACTTCTTTAAAGAATATAAGACACCGCTGACATTATCAGCTTTAACATATGTTACTAACCATACAACTGACGTTTCTACACAGCTTAAAAATAAAAACGAAATAACATCTGATATCCTTGACAAAGAATCTATAGAAAAATATGCTGTATCCCGAGATGAATTAAAGCAGAAATTCGGTTTATATGAAATTAACTGGAAAGATACTTATCCTGCATACCAATATTTAATAAGCAGATGTCAATATAATTTCAAATATTTTCTATATGATCCATTGAATGCATATATAGTTATTTTGAACTTAATCGATGACGATAAGGTGTTTGGATTCCAGGTAAGAGATTTAACCGGGAAAAGAAAAGAGAAATATAAGACAATGAGTTTGTCTAATCTGCATAAAGGATTAAAGGACGGAATAGAAGTTCCTGAGACGGTTAACTCTTTATCTACAGTGTTTAATATATTTAATATAAATGTATATCGTCCCGTATTGGTCACAGAAGGTCCGTTTGATGCATTTCTATTACCTAACTGTATAGCTATGTCAGGAGCGAATAAATCAATCGGTGTAGAGCTTCCGTTTTGGTATGTGTATGACTCAGATAAAACCGGGAATGAACAAGCGATTAAAAAGCTGCAAGCCGGTTATAATGTCTTTATGTGGGAGAAGCTGAAAAAGGATATTGGTTTACCAGAACAAAATCCATATTCCAAAAACAAGAATAAGTGGGACATTAATGATGTAATTAAATGGTGCAGAGATAACGGTTATAAAGAAAAGATATTCTGGTCTAAATATTTTTCCAATGATATGTTGGACGGTTTAGACATTTAATAAAAAATTTATATAATAAGAAAGCAATTTTAATTTTAGAGAAAAATGGATACAAAGAAAGACAAAAAAGACATCTTTGATATTTTGAATGAGATGATCGAAGATGCAAAATCAAGTGGACTGTTTAGCGAACCTGCTGAAGAGAAAGCCGAGCCTAAGTGCGAATGTACGTGTGATGAAGGTAAATGCAACGAAGATGAGTGTGACCGCTGTTTCAATGCATTTGATCCTGAAGAGTTTTTTAAAGGTGTTAAGGAGTTTTTCGGTAAGATTACTTCTGACGATATTGCAAAGCCTGTGCAGACTCTTGCTGAATTGTTCGAAGCCGGTGCCAATGTGGTAACCAACTTGTTTGAAAAAGTCGGTGATGCAATCGACGAGTTGAACAAGAAGTATGATGAAGTTGTTGAGACTAATGAGACGAAAGAAGATGAAGAGCAAGCAGAAAAGCACAATGAGTGTCCATGCAAATGCAATAAAACTGTAGATGAACCGTATACTTTCAAGGTAGACGATTATCCTGAGGAAGATGAGTCTGAATACAATCCTTCAGCTATTATGGATTTCTCTGATGATGAGATCGAGAGCATGCGAAAGATTATCGAAGAAGAGTATCAGCGCCGATTCCCGGAAAAATGCGATAAGTAGGCTCCAGTACAAAAGCTCACTACAGCTGAATTCGTTAAAATGATTGAAGACAAAATTAAAGAAAAAGATTTTGTTTTCACAGATTCAGACAAGAAAGAGTTAAAGATAGAGTTTACGATACCTGTTAGTAAAGTAGGAAATATAGCTACTGTATTCAGTGAAGCTACAGATAGTCTATATACTAAACACAAATTTTCTACGGTGCATATTACAGGTAAAGGTATTAATGACAATATTTCAATTGTTGTCTATATTAAACCTTAAGACCTTAAACTTTAATAACAATAATAGTCTGAATTCTTATGCTAATAAAATAAGTCTTCAGACTATTATTTTTAATTATTAATTTTTAATAATGGCGGAAACAACAGAACAACCTAAAAAGAAAAGAGGAAGACCTAAGAAGGTGGATTCATTCGCTGAATTCAAACCTATAATTATCGAAACATTTACTGGATATGTTGACCAGTATAAACCTTTGTTAGAGAAGTTTTCTAATACTAAGGAAAGAGTATCAAAAGAAGACTGGTTATCCTTATATCATCATGTCAGGTTAATCAGCGAAAAAATAAATAAGCAAATTCCTGATTATAACTATAAGATTGATTCTCAATGGAAGCTTATAGATACAGTTCATGAAGAACAGAGAAAAGATGCAATAAGGGACTTTTTAAGCCATGATGAAATTCCAGATATGTTGAAAGGCTGGTTGATTTTCAGTAATTTATCTGTATATATTTCTGAATCAGCTAAAGAAGCTAAATAAATAAGGAAAATAAAGATAGGAATTATGAAGTAGTTAAAACGAGGAAAAGACAAAACCTTATTTGGTGTTTGCTCAGGCATTGCCGAGTATCTTGATGCAGATACGACATTAATCAGATTATTAATGGCTATCGCATTTTTAATGTCATGCGGTTATGCATCATTATTCTATATCATTGCGGCATTGGTAATGCCTAACAGTTAATTATGGCTAGAAGAGGGTAGGCGATTCGTGATATTAGAGCTAACGCTTTAGATAAAGCGTCTGAATCAAATAAAATGTCCAAAGTCTATACGACTGAAAAGATAAATTAGATTTTGGATGACATAAAGAAAGGAAAGAAGCCGGATCTCGATCCATTTTATCACGGTAAAAAGGATTTGAGAGATACCGGCATTACCTTTTAGCGAACAGAAGAAGAGGAGGAAGAGTACAGAAAATGTGCTATGGATCTAATCTATTTCACGTCGCATTACGCATAGTTTAAAACCCGTGCAGGTTATCAATTAGTATAGTTAAGAGATTATCAAGAAGACGTTCTTCACATGCTCGGCGATGAAGTTTGGGATGAAGATTTACAGGATGTCAGATTAGCAAACCGCCGCATAATTCTTATGCAATCTCGTCAATCTGCAAAAACCACCACCGTAATCGCTTATTTCGTCTGGTTAATGTTATTTCATATTGACCGTAATATAGTCATAACTGCTAATAAAGAAAGAACAACAAAAGAGGTTTTAAGTAAATCTATGGAAGTCTTTAAACGATTACCATATTTCTTAAAACCCGGTATTGAAGAATCATCTAAAACATCGTTACGACTTGAAAATGGCTCATCATTAAGAGCAGTTGCAACAACCGGAGATTCAGCGACAGGTGATTCTATCAACGTTTTATTAATTGATGAGTGCGCCCTTATTCCTTAGAATGTTATGAAAGAATTCTGGGCATCTGTATATCCTACACTTTCATCTTTTGAAGATTCTTAGATTATTGTTTTATCGACACCACGAGGCAGAACAGGATTGTTTTACGATTTATGGTCAGGTTCATTTGGCGGTAAAAACGGATTCTTATAGAAAAGAGTTGACTGGTGGCAGGTTCCTGGTCATGATGAAAAATGGAAAGAAGAATAGATTAAAGTATTCGGTATGGATTTATGGCAGCGAGAATTTGAATTGTCGTTCGATACAAATGAAGCTCGCATATTGCAACCAGAAGATTACGCTTATCTTGAATCTATTAAAAAGAAATTTGTACCTGTTGAAATATATGGAATTCCTAAAAAAGTAAATGAAAAAATACTATGGCATCCAGATTTTCATCCAGACGAATTAACATATGATGATTTATACTGCAGAAGATTCATTGCTATTATAGATACGGCAGAAGGTACTGAAGCTGGTGAATATGGAAAAGAAGATGCGGACTATAATATCATTAATATATTTGAGATGCTGTTATTGGATCCAGAGATAATCCAAAAAAACAGATTAGGTTATAAAGCAGTTACTTATACAAACTGCATATAGTTAAATTAGATAGGTATTTATATTGACAATAATTTTGATGAAGAAGAATGTGCAGCAGCAGCTTAGCATATAGCATTCGATATATTCAGAAACGGACAAGGTGAAGAAGGTGAAATCGATAACCTAAGAATATTATACGAAACTAATTTTAACGGAAAGAACTTCAAGAATATATTCAAAAAACATGATATGTACTATGATACTATCTTAAATGGATTTAAAACTGTTTCTGGTAATCATGGTAAAAAATATTATTGTGAATTAGGAGCTAAGCTTATTTCATTAAGACAAATTATAGTTTCTTAGGATCATGAAGTACCAGTCATGTCCACAATAGAACAATTAAAAACATTTGGTAAAGTTAAAAACAGTTATGCAGGGTTAGACGCTCATGATGATATAGCTATAACTGTTTTATTTGCTTCTCATTTCTTTGATGATGATCAATATTTTGAATGGTTAGATGAATGGTTCAGTTAGTTGCCTCACTATGAATATCAATTAAACGAAGACAGAGAGAAGGTAATGACTATTTTACATTACTTGGATATTTATGAAAATGCTAAGGATGATGAGGAGGATGAAGACGACGGATTAGCAGCTTACGCAGCTTAGGGATTTGGACAATTAACGCAGCAAGCGCAGGGAACATATGGATCATTATTCTCTACTTAGGATCAACAATATCCTTATAACCAATATATACCTGCTAGTAATAGATATATGGTTAATTCTAGAAGGCCTCATTAAGATAAATAAAATAAAAACTATTGATTATGAATAAGAAAGCATTATACGAAAGCATTATGAAAAATGTTTCTAAGGAGCTGAAGAAAGCTTTAAATGAAGATATAGAAATTCAAGATTTTAAACCATTTAAAGTTAATATGCTGCTTTGTTTAGATGATGAAGAAGTTAAAAATAATTTGCTTGCTGATTTAAATACGATTAATATAAAGGTTAGGCCTAATCCTTATGGATCTCATTATCCTGAAAAACTTGTTGTTTTTACTATAACTAGTGTAGATGATTTAAAAGAATTTGCAAATTATTTTAAAGGCGAGCTTGATAATGTAGATCATGTTTTAGCAAAAGATGAGAATGATGATGATTCTGTAGAGTTCCATATTGAAAATGATAATGGTCGTAAAAAATTTCATGATGCTTATCTAAAGTATGTTAAATTTAGCGGAAATCCTGATTATAAAATGGCTTTAAAATGTGCTAAAAAGTTAGCTTATGATATATATGGTGGCGATTATAATGATTTATATGATTGTATGCAGAACAATGATATTGACGGTGCCAGAGAATTATTAAGGGCTATAAACCGAGAACTTCGTAAACGTGTATTCTCGACAAAGGAAATGACATATATTTTAAATAATTGGGATGCTGTAATGGATGCTTATAATAAATTAGACTAATTAGTATACTATATAAATGAGTGGAAAGAACTTGAATCTAAGTTCTTTCCACTCTGTTTTTATTCACTTATTATTAACTTAAAATCCTCCAGTATAAACTTTTCTGTCCCAATCTTGGTTTGAATATACGTTAAGCGGTAAACCAAAGAATTCATCAGGACACTCAATTTCGAATGGACTAATACCAGGTCTAAGATAAATCTCAACCGCTACTTTTTGCCCGTGATTATACTTAATACAAAGTTTATCAACTAAGCTATCACAACAAACTACATATGCAGGATGATCTATTTCTTCGTCAACAACCCGGTCCCACTTACCTTCTGTGCGTTTTACGCCTTTATTTTTAAGGAAAAGATAATCTCTAAGAAGAGAATATGAAGGAAGCAAAGCATCTATATTAATTGTTTTATTCATAAACGGTTTTTTATTATTTATTGTGCTGTGAGCAATAACCGTTTTTTACAGCCTTGCGAGTGCATCTTGTCCCCTTCTTAGTTGTCGCTTTACAGAAATAATCAGTATTGTTAACGATGAATGAAGTCTTAGGCATGACTCTGCTCTCGTACTTGTCATTGAACCAGAAACCTTTGTATAAATCTTTTCCAATAAGACTTTCAACATGATCAATGGTGCAGATGTTTTTCTCAATCGTCTGTTTTGTATTGACGTTCTTGTAAACGTATGACTCGACAACCACAACCTGATGGTTCGACACACCGACGATCGTCTTGAAGAAATAAGCCGGAACCGCTACATGGTTTTTGATATAACTGATATTCTTGTTAAAGATGGTACCGGTAATCACGTATGCGGTGTCGACTAGATTCGCAATATAACGCTCAATATCTTCAACTTCTTTCCAGTATCGTCTATTAAGCTGAGGTTTTTGCGGAGCAATATTCGCCATGGAGAATGAATCATGCATGGATTCTGAATCATAGTTCCAGTCGGCTGCAGGACTCATATGGCCTCGGTCGTATCCGGAATTAGTGTAGTCAGAAGGCTTTGCCCTGAAACCCATCGGGCATGTAAAGTCTTCATAAAACTTCTCATTGTCGCGTTTCGCTTCACCTACCGTCATTTCTTTCGTCAGACTATATGCAACATAGTTGGGAACTTTCAAGTCCTTAGAATAAGAAATAACGAGATGTTTCTTTTCAATGATAATCTCTCCGTTGTACGTAGAACAGAACTTAGTCTGAGCAAATCCTGTCATACATACAAGAATCAATAAAATTGTTAATATAAATCGTTTCATTTTTTATTAGTTATTTTTGATCCATTTGATGAATTTAGCAACATAGTCATCTGTCCAGAGCTCTTGAACGTCTTCATCTTCCCAACTACGCCAGTCGACGTCAGCGTCTTCACCGAAGTAAACGCAAAAATTGTTGCCATCATGATAAATGACAAATGTCAAGCAGCATTCTGAGTCACCGCCGCAATTACCCACAACGAACGGAACACCGTCAGCCTCATTGATCTCTTGGCCAAAGTAGTAAAGAGCTTCGAAATTCTCATCGCTCCATTCAAACTGATCAAATGCAGCTTGGAACCTATCGTCATACATGACGCACTGAACAAGAATATTACAGCGGTTATATTCTCTGACATTGGGATGTCCTTGCTCTTCAAGATATGCAACGACATGCTCCATAAACTCATTAACTGACATTCTTTGTACTTTCATATTATCTATCGTTTAATTTTTACATTACAAAGATAATACTTATTTTTGAAATAAAAAAATATTTAACATTAATTAACGTTAAATATTATCTTTAGGTATTGCATAATAGCCTAAAGATAAATAAAATAAAATTAGTATAGTATGAAAAGAGATAAAAAGGCTCTATATGAATAGATAATGCGTAGTGTCTCAAAGCAAGTAAAGAAAGCTTTAAACGAAGATTACCGTCCGATAAATATAAAATATAAGGTCGGCGATTATGTTTGGGCGCATGATACGAAATATGACTCACTATAGCCCTGTATAATAGAAGACGTTAATGTAAGAGTAGAATATACAATTAATGATGGCGGCGAATAGCATAAGACAACAAACTCAAGTAAGGATAGATACATAATTACAGGCTTACAATAAATTTAAAAGGGTGATAAACTAATATCACTCTTTTTTAATTGTCATATCACCAGTTGCATACCGTTTAAACCACCAGTTATCTCTATCAAATTTATGACATGTTCTTTCAATTAATTCTATTTCTTCTTCTGTGAAACCAAACCTTTCATACAACTGTTTATCATCCATATAATCCGTTATAAAAGGTATATAATTATACACAGTGTTCTGCTTCGATATTAAGCAGACAATCGGAATAAAATGACCCAGAAACGTCTCATAAACGAAATGCTTCCAGTTATTCAACGCTTCTTTGTTTTGCTCATACGACTCAAATATGTCACAAATAACATAGTTCTGCATATCATCCTGAATAGAATTATAAATCTCTCTGTTCTTAAAGAAACAACAATCAAAATATGGTCTGAATAAAGTCAACCCATGAATTTCATCTTTAATGAAATTTCCTAAATTATTATAATCCCCATATCTATTCCCTGTATAAAAGTGTTTAGCGACATTCATTAACACTCTTCCTTGATATTTGACATAAGCCGCAGTATTTTTATTTGATTTCTTATCCTTATGGTTAATCATCATATCCGGATATTTCTAAACTTTATTTAGTATGGAATTTACTACAGTCCTTTTACCTATCAAATTACAATCATATATATCATCTGTTATTATCTACTCGCCGCATATAATCAACTCTTTTTCTTTATACGTTTTCGATTTATCAATATATGTTATGGCCAGAGGGATTTCATTTGTTATCTTAAAGTCAAATGCAAGTGTTTCAATAATGATTTTATAAACATTATCTTTGATATGGTCAATAATAGGGTTAAATACTTCTTTCCTGTCTTTTGTTTCTCTTAATTCAATATAGAAACGAGATGGCTATATAATGACCATCCTCCCTGAGATAGGGAGGAGATCATACATGTTTCGTAAAAAACCAATATGTGTTAATCCCGAATACGGAGGATTCTAAATGATATAATCAAATTTCATAATTACTCTATCTTCATGTTATAGATAGGAATCGGATCTTGAGAGGTTCCTACCAAATGTTTTGTTAAGCTGTTAAAGGGAATACAGATATTGAAGGTTCCGATTTCGCAGACAAACCTACCGTCTCTAATGTGTGAAAAGTGTGTTACTTTCCATTCATCACAATTCAAGTTTTTAACTAAAACAGGATCAAGTGTTTCTAATAAAGACGGGTCGTACAAAACTTTCTCATCCTTGGGAAGCTCAATGTAAAGGTTAGGAATGTCCTTAACATCTTCATGGATAGGACAAGCATCTTCTACTCCAACAAACCCTAGTGTAACAACCGAGCGAGTGTTGATAGGTGCAAGTGTTGCCTTGCCAAAACAGTCAATATGAACAATCATAAATACCCTACTCAGATATTCCTCTTTATCTTTCATATTAAAAGGATCTGTGTATTTCTTAGGATCATTTTTCAAAAGCATACCAACGAAAGGCTTAGGAAGCTTATTGGTTTTGATGTTACTTATAAATTTAACAAGCATAAAATGCTGTTTATCAAAAGTATAACCAGCTTCTTTCATCGCCAAATAAAGAGTTTGTTTCTCTATGTTTGAAGCAGGCTTGATACTTTCAGTATTTATATAGTCACCGATTTTACTAATCCAGGCTTGTCCATATTTATTGTCAGGAACGTCGTAACAAAATACAAACTGCTTACTCTTTCTGGCAAGACCACAAAACGCATAAATACCGGTTTCATCTTGGCAATCAAAAATGAAAACCGATCCGTAATTGTCAACAAGCACATCACCACGTTTAGCATCTGAAAAACTCCACGGTTCCTTACGGAAATGATCTCTGAATGTATCACAACTGATTTGCTTTACGTTGCCATTATTATCAATCAACGTATTTTTACTTGTACATTTATAAGATTTGCCTTTCTTGAAGAATCTTGTCACTGCCACATTTTGTATGAAAGATTTTTCTTCATACGTCTTTGTACAAATATAGAACTTATCAGGAGTCATAGATAAACCAATAGGACAAATTTGATCCTTCACTTTATCATAGAAATATCCGTTTTTCTCTAAATCTTCGAAATACTTCACAGTTTCTAATGGAGAAGCATAGCGGGCTTCAGTAAGATTCTTTTTGTGATTACGGATAATTTCATCTCTAATATTAGGATTATCAGGATAATAATATTCTTCTGTAATTAGATAAGGATTATTATATTGGTCAATAATCACAGAACCAATGCTATACCTGAACAACCAGTATTGCCAATTTTCCCAATTTCGACATTGCTTATCAGGGAAAATAACGCATTCGCCTCTAGGAATCCAACTACCGTTTGGTTGAATTTCAAATTCTTCATCCTCAGAAGCAAGATGAAAAACTTGCTTTTCATCTGTATTGTACACACCTTTAAAAACAAGGTCTTTACCGTGAAGTACACTGTAAAGTTTTACCTTATCAACCGGTGCATACTCTAAAACGTTAATAATATTAATATTCTGTTCCATATATCTAATGTATTAAAAATCAATTATTATAACCAATTTAACTTAAATTGTCTGTTAATCAACGACACAAAGATACATTATCTATTTTAAATATTAAAATTATAAATGCTAATAAATATTAAAAATGTGTTTATTATATGAACAACAGCATAAAGTATTTAATAGAGAGCTAGTTAAATGAAACGTTATCCAACATATACGAGTATGATCCTTATGCTGTGTTTGTTGTTGATAACGACTTAGAAAAAATATAGTATTTTACGTGTTCAGAAAATTTAAGTTTTATGAATGGTTAGATCTGGTACCAGGGTGGATTCACAAATGAATAGGAAGAATTAGTAAGTGATTTTGTTTATAATAATGTTCAAAACTTAAAATTAAATGAGTGTGCTGTAATTAAGAATAAACAGAATAGACAGAATTATACAGTATACGTGATAAAACAAAACTAACAAAGCTATGAAAAGAGATAATAAGCAGTTATATGAGCACATAATGCGGAATGTAAGTCGTGAAGTTAAAAAGACATTAAATGAAGCTGGTTTTGTAGGACAAAGGGTAAAAAAGGACAAGATTTATCCTAAATATCTTTTTTTCTATATAGTTGGGTATGATAGTAATCCGTACATGCATCCCCATGCATCATGTTTCAATTCGTTAGATGAAATAGGTAAATTGGTTTGGAAAATAATTAGTAAAGATGACTGGATATTTGGTGAATATCCTGAAAATGAATCATATTATAATAAAGTTTTAGAGTTTTTACAAACATAGTGTACAAAATTACGCGTTGGTCAATTTGCGCAATTTGAAATAAAAGATTATATTAATTTTATAGTATTAAAAATAAAATAAGATTAAATATGGGTGTTGAATAAAAATTCAACACCTTAATTTTTATGATAAATAAAATAAAAAAGATATGAGCGATATATCTAAATCAATAATATAGGGTATAAGTAAAGGGCTTAAAAAATCTTTGAATGAATTTATAGACCCCGCTAATTATGATGATAGATTTATAATATTCATAACAGACCCTAACAATGATAATAATGCAGCAGTTTTAACCGGTAATGAATTAAAAAAGATTTCACAAGATATTTTTGAACAGCTTATAAAATTTAATGTTAAAATATCTGATGACGATTTAAGATATATTCAATGGTCAGTTAAAACCCACATTAGTGCTTTAAAAACTGGTGACGCTGTGGAAGTATACGAGAATGGAGAAACTCATGTATACGCAATAAGAGTTAAGAAAAATAAGTAATAATATAATAATGTTAAGAAGAAAACATATAAATGAAGCAAGAATACTACAAAATGTTGATCCTAAACTAAAAGCTTCTATAAGCTCTATGCTATCTGTCCTTAATAAAAAGGGTGAAAGTTCAGAAAATCAAAAGCCTCCAAAAAAAGATTCTCAAGATGTTCTTTTACAGAAATATATCATAGGCTTATTAAAAACTGGATCTGAATGTCCTGAAACAGTTGCAGATATAAGCAGAATAGGTACATTTAAGTTGTATGGTCAAGCATATATTGATAACGGCGGATCAATAAGTGATATACAAAATATGTATGTCGATAATGGTGGTACTGTTGATTTTGAGATCCAACAAAATTTTCCGCCTTATGAAGACAAGCCGACTGATGATGAAGAACCTCAACCTGGTATAGATTTTCCTGAATTTAATGATGTGCCAGATGTGCCAGAACAACCAAGAAGACGTAGCTTTGCTGATTTAGCATAGGCAGCGAATAATAGTCGTGGTTATCAAGAATATAGTCAAATATCCGATGAGATAGAAGAAATACCTGCAGAAGATGAAGTTGAAGACTCACCTATAGAAAGTTACTTGAAGTCAATGTTTAGATAGGTTGAGAACGCTTATCCAGGTGATTATATAATATTTGATGAAAACAATGGTTTAATGATTTCAGATGAAGAAGAAAATGCGATTTGTGTATGTGTTGCTTCAAGTAATGCGTTTATAGATCATAAGCCTAGATTTATGTTCTTATAGCAAGAACCGGTAAAACTAGATGTTCCCGGTAATAAAGGAAAATACGAGGATTTCTACTTTAAGGCTAGTCTAAACGATGATGATCATTATAATGTTATTCCTGGTAACAAATATCATTATAAGGAAGGTATAAATGGATTAAATTATACAAAGGTGTTGGCAACACTAGAAAATGGTCCTGCTATATACACAAAAACAATTGCAAACAGATGCCTTAATTTCTTGGACCCATCATCAGAACAAATACAGTCGATAGTGCAATATCTAAAAGAAAACACTTATCTACCAACTTTATTTGAATTGTCTAAAGCGGTTGATTTCTTAGATGAAGGCAAATATTGGACATCATCTGTAACAAATAACGGAAGATGCAGTATAGCTTATGAAATAAGTTATAAAGGTGATAGATTTATAAAAGGTGATAACCCTAACGACGTTGCGATAGTTACTGCATTCGTAAAGATTTAATATAAAATTAGAGGATTGCATTTTACAATCCTCTAATTTTTTAATCATTAACAATAAACATTTTATCTGTTAGCTCTTTTATATTCTAATCATGAACTAGACGTACTTCTAATGCATTATCTTGTTCACCAGTTATTTCATATACAAACCTTTGTTCATAAAACTCTCCGTACAGGTGTTCAGCCATATATTCAAGTTTCTTTTCTACCGCTTTCTTAATCGAATTTATATCATTTTTATCGATTGTATTTTTACTGATATATAACACTTTTATACGATCTAAACATATATCAGGGTTGTTAAAGTTATTGTTCATAATCAGATAATTATTTTTGTCTTAAAAAATATTTATTCTGATTCTTAATACTAGTATTACGGCATCTGGTACCATGTCGGAAGCAAACCTTTCATATTCTTGCAATCATTAAACATATTTTCATATTTGCAAAGACGGGTACAAGGTGGCAAATCCCAACTTTCAAAAGATTGTCTTAACGATGTACAACCGTTAAACATATCGTTATAACTTACTGATTCTGTTTGAGATTTCACACTATCCGTTGGAACCTTCATAACTTTCCACATACTGAGATCTTGGTTAAACGATCTGCAATATGCAAACATGTTAGAAAATTTATAACACATTGATACATTCCATTTATCTAGTGGTTGATTAAATAAAATGCAATTTGCAAACATACTATCCATTCTTATAGCGAGGTCAACATTCCAGCAATTTATATTTTGGTTAAAGTTTCGGCAATTACAAAACATACCGCAAAATAACAACCCATGTGACACATCCCAATTATCCAATGGTTGATTAAATGAATCACAATTCCAAAACATGTAAGTAAATCTTTCGCCTGAAGATACATCCCAGTCATTTAATGGTTGATTAAATGAAATACAATTTGCAAACATCCCATAAAAATTTTTGCATTTAACTGGTTTCCAAGTAGATACATTTCCATTAAACTTTTCACATGACTGAAACATAAGACTTAGATCTATGGCATTAGAAACGTTCCACCTACTTAAATCCTGGTTAAATGCATTAGAACAATTAGTAAACATACCTGTAAACTTTTCGCCAGAAGAAACATCCCAATTACTTATATCGCAATTGAAATCAGTACAATTCTTAAACATCTTTGAAAAGTTCCTGCCGTTAGATACAATCCATAACGAAATATCGATCCCTTGAATCCTGTCATTTATATCAGCAAAAAGTTCAGAAAAATCAGTTATTTTAGATACATCAATATCATTAAGATCCGTTATACCGTCTAATAGTCTTTGTTTTATTATGCGTTTAAGGTCATCCTTAGTTTCAGGATGCTCTGAATAATAAGTATCATTAACTATTTCTTTTTTAACTTTCTGTTTAGGCTTACCATTATCTAAAACAGCAGGATTAAATGCAGTTACTAAGTCTTGTATATTCTTGTTCATTTTTATTTTCTCTTTTTAGGCTTTTTATTTGTATTGTTTATAGGTGTATTTTTAAACATCCATCTAATGTTTGCATTTTGCTTAAATTTTTCACTCCAACAAGATAAATCTTGATCAAAACTTTTACACTCAAAAAACATATGATTAAAATCGTTACCATTTCTTATATCCCAACTAGATAAATCTTGATTAAAATAATAATTATATGCAAACATATAGCTGAAATCTTCACCTGCACCTACATTCCAATTACTTATATTACAATTAAGCCACATAGATCCATTAAACATACCATTAAACATATGTTTAAATATTTTGCCCCTACTCACATCCCATCTACTAATATCCAATGATTCTTTTTCTTTCATATTTAATGGTATACCACCATAATGAATTTGATCAAATAAGTGACTGAAATCGGTAATTTCAGATGTGTCTATACAGTTTAAATCTGTTATACCATCAGCTAATAACATTTTTATATACTTCCTTAATTCATTTTCGTCTTTTGGATGATAATATAAAATATCATTTAACGTATCCTATGGTATCAACTTTCGAGGACTATTATCTTGTATAACTGCAGGATTAAAATAATGTACATACTCTTCAAGCAAGAGCTTTATGTTCTAATTCATGAATATTTAAAAGCTATTTTTATATTTATTTTTAAAGGAATGTCTCTTGAGAAACACTCCTTTAAAAGCTAAAATAATCTATTTCAATTGGTTCGTCATCCCATTTCAACTCTGGACATAAATCAGAATCTAATATTTTATAGCATCCAAAACCTTCTTCTTTATAATCAATGTAAAAGTTTATATCGGCATCCATCCAAAACTCTTCAACAACTTGTCTTACAGGTTTTTCTTTATATAAACATAACCACCCGTCTCTATCTCTAGCAATCCACATAGCTTAACATATTGTTATAACTCTATCTGATTTACAAACTTCTCTTACTGGGACGCTTATTAACTCTTCATTACGAATAACCATTAAACTGTGATCACCCGTCAATATAAGTTCTTTACCAGATTCAGTCTTTATTTTATATTTGTCTTTATTAAATACCTTATGTTTCATAACATATTTAATAGGCTTATACGTTCCTGAAACATTATGATCAACATACGATAGAACAGTCTTATTTGCTCCAGGAACCACTCGCTTACTATCACCAGGAGCAACATTTAAATGGAATTCTAAATGCTTATTAAGATGTTTGCATTCATCATATAACTCACCAATTGTTACTGCACCTTCATCTGTATAAACTATTGTATCTGCAGGAACTGAATCAGTATCACCTGCAACAGTCAAGCTCTGGTTTCCGTTAAGATACCAAAATTCTGGACCTTCTAATAAACCTGTTTCTGTTGTTTTTCCTTTTGCTATTGATACTTGTTGAGCTAGACTAGAATCAATACCTAATTTCTTATGTAATTCAAAATCATTCTGAAAAACACCAGAAAAATATTCATTAACTGAGTTTTCAGAAAAATGGTTTAAATCTTGACCCTGCAATGTAATTGATTCCGCAACTGCTGTATTATGTGCCAAAAAATATTTTGAAGCAGTTGCACCATAGACAGAATTAATAAACTTCTTGAGTGCTAACTACTTAGTTTCATAGAAATCTCCTAAGTTCTTTAATCGTTCGACCTCATATTCAAGTTCATCTAACGGGCATGTATTTGGATCTTCAATCTATACAAATTTATATTGTTTATCAGCCATTAATTTAAATTATTTTTATATTATATAATTAAGGTGAAGTATAGTTTATGTTATACTTCACCTTTAATTTAAGATATTTGGTCTTCTAACGATTTCTCGTCAACCTCTATATGAGAAATCTCTAATTCTGCATGTGTATTGTTTTTCATATAATTTGAGAATGTTATAACAGTTCCAGGAATTCTGTCATTACCCAGAATAGCCCTAACACTCGCCCAGAACTCTGCTTGTTTAATCGTATCTGTCCCGATATGGTAGTGTTTTGTCGTTACACCTGTATCATCCTTGGCTTGCTCAATATAAGCCGATACACCGTACGTATACATCAATTTGAGTACTTCTGGATTTTTCATTATGACATCTGTCATTAGTTCCATAAAATCAATATTGTTATTGATAATATCAATCGCCTCACCATACAAATGTCTTGAGTTATTTTTCTTGAAATACAACACATCACCCATTGCATTCATACATTTATAATAACCGTTTTTAGTGACAAATGCGTTACCGTCTATCTTATTTCCGTATTCATCTGCTGCCCATCTTCTCGCAGAAACGAGTCTAACTCGATTATCTGATGCTTCAGCGATTGCTCGATAAATTTGTTTCATATAATCTTTAAGGCCTGTTAACGGGACAGTAGAATTTTCCACTTTATCTTCATTTGTCACATACTGGTTATATAAATCCGTTGCCCAATTCACTATATTAGATGTTGTCGCACCATTACCATCATACATAGTTCCGGTTTGATTAGTATCAGTTAAACCTGGTATATTGGCACCTGTTAAACCTGCAATCGGATCAACTATATCTGAACCTGGGACTTTTCTTTTCCCTCCTTGAGCGGTTACTACTGTTTCAGCTAATAGTGTCGTTCCATCTTCATAAGTACCAACACCCTTAACAGGTTCATGTGGAGGAAGCGGATATAAAAGATCTTCATCTGTATAACCGTATCTATATGCATCTTCTTTAGAAAGTTTGACAGAACCAGCGTTAGTATTAATTAGGTACAGTTGCTGCTGATAATTTTCTGTCTATAGATTCGCATCTAATAGAGTCTTATTCGGTATTGGCCATTCTCGTCTTGTCAATTTAACATTAGTTCTCCAGAATGTACCCATTGTATTCGGTGATCTCGGATCATAAACCCATTCAATACCGTCGATAATATACCAGCCAGATTCTGCTTCATATATAATATTCGATAATGTCTCTCTATTCACTAAGGCTCCAGAACTAACATCACCAATTTGATTATATGCACTATAATTATTACTGTATAATAAAGATATGGCTTTATCAATATCAGCTAAAAGAACAGGAATTTTTTCACCTCGAACAATAGATATGTTAGCACCGTTCAACTCTACAACGATTTCCTGTTTTTGAAGCTGTAATAAGTTTCTCATATTATGTTCATATGCGGTCTCATAGAATTTATGTGTATTTCCGGAACTCATCATATTTCCATCTGTAGCTAATATCGTATCAGCATCACCGTCAGATTGCTGGTTAACAATTTGTTCTGGCTCTTGTTTGTTAGATGATTCAGTTTCAGAAACCTCCATAGTTGTATCTGATTCCGCATATGTCAAGTTACGTGCAGGACCTAATAATACATAAAAGTTATTATCTGTTTTTGCAGGATCAAACTTGTCTTTATTTAAACACATTGAATATTCAACACTGTAATTAGTCGCTGTTGATGAATCTTGTAAACCCGGATTAATCGACTCATACTGCATTTTACAGTTAAGACCAATAAAATCTTGAATTTCCTGAGCTTTATTGATATATTTCCATGAGTTGATATGGAAAACTGTCGCTGATTCAGGGTCCGCATTAATATTTGTTAAAATCTTAGCCTATGCTCTATCAAGCTTTTCACGTTCAGTTTCAGAAATATAATTTCTATGGTTAACAAATGCGTTAATCCATAATGTAGCGTCAATCGTTTCGTCTAATCCTCTTTCACCTAATAAATGGTTTATATTCTAAAAAGACAAACCGTAACGAGGATCAATCCAAGATTCAAAAAATGAATCAGCATTTTTCCATGCATGGGTAGTTAAGTCATGTATAAACAGTTCAGGGGTTTTGCAATTACACCACACCATAACATCTTCAGCAGTATCTTCCGGATCACAAAAGAAGAATGCTAATCTTAATCGCTTAGCGATATCCATCATTGCATCTCTTGAAGATCCGTTAAAGTTATATCGTAATTCTTCATTCCTTAAATCTGGAATATAAAGCTCACCTTTAATGATATAAGTTACAAAAGCATCATACCTATTCTGGGTCATATCGTCAGAGACACAACTGGTTATCCTGAAATCGCACCTCATTGATTTAATCATTTGATGTGATGCTGAGAAGAAAACTGCACATCTATCACCTTGTTTGATATGGTTTGTTTTTAACAAATCAGGGTTTGCAGTTCGAACAATTAATCGCATTGTAGGCAGAAATCCGGTTATAGGCATCTTGTATTTAGCATAATCTGTGTAGTCCTTATAGTAACCGCATTCCATTGAGAACTCTTGGATTTCATCTTGAGTAAAGTAATGGTCATTAATTCTGATAATAGGATATGTTGTACCTTTATTATATAAGTTACTTTCTCCAATATGTTCAGGGTCAACATCTTTAATATCGTTACCAATTAAATCAATATTATGTAAGTCTGCTCCTAATGGCAATGTGCTTCTGACATAATTCTCGTCATCAACACCCATTGTATCATCAAACAAGCCTTTACTACTGTCTCCTTTATCCTTATCATTGTTGTCTAAACTTGAATCAGGAGGGGATTTTTCACCGATACCTCCTTCTAAATCGCCGTTATTTCCTTTATCACCAGTAGAACTATCTATTAATGTATCTGGTTCATAACTACATGTATCAATAATATTTTGGATTTCTGCTTCTTGAGCAGCTGATAAGCAAGTACCCGCCTAAACTGTATAACCATAATGCATAGACCAGCTGAAATAATCCCTGGTTATGATTTGGTCTGTTTCCTCGTTTATATAATATAAGGTATCAGTGGTTAAAGTACCTCTCTACCCCTCATATATAATGTTATATGTCTTTTCTATATTCGTTGTATAGTAGTAATGATCATATTGACCATTATCTTCTACGGTACCTCTTCTTACATAGGTTATACCATTGTATTTTAGAATATTAGCCATATTGGATTTTACTTACTTTTAACTGTTTGTTGAAGAATCAATGCTACTGGAATCTGTAGTCTATTTATTTTTTAGAGCTTCATTTTTATCGATTATTTCTTGTTCTTGTTTTTTTGTCACGTTTTTATTTGCCCAATTATCTGCCTAATGATAAAGTGGTAATGATAATTCGTCTAATACTATAGTTGAATCATTCGTTGAGTAAATTCTTGTATGCTGAGTATCTGCCTATTTATGTAATGTAGATGGGTCTGTGGTCATGTGTGCTGATGTTATTGCATTGTAATTTGCGCTTTCGAATATGTTTCCACCAGTACCGGTAATAGTCTAATATTCATTATGGACAGGATATGCATTTGATAATGCTTCTTGTGATGACATCATACCACCAAAGCCTCCACCCATGCCCATGTCCATGCTCATGTCGCCTGTATATGCAAAATCACCGGCAGGAGCATCTTTCCATCTCCAGAATGTTGCACCCCACCATGTTGAATAAGGTATGCATGAATTCTATTTAAAATCAGAAATCCATTGAAAACCATCATACATACACATATGACCGACCGTACCAGAACTGTATACACAGCATATATCTCCTACGACGGCGTTTCGAGGACTTCTGTTAGTATATGTAGGTGTTGGCTAATTCGTATTAACACCAACAGGATTATAACGTGTATAACCCAATTTCTGACAGACTCTCCAGTTATCTCCACCGTTTCCTGGTAAATATGGAAGTCCACCAGCTGCCATAGCATTTTTTACATAAGTCGCACAAACATGATGTGATGATGTAAAAGCATGCGATCTTAAATGCTATATACATTTCTACATATTTAGTGTATAATTAGGCATCGTTACTACTTTAATTATTTATTATTTGTATTTCCTGTACTACTATCTGTAGTCTATATAGTACTTGAATCTGTTGTTTTAACATCTCCAGAACCTTTTTCAATTCTAGCAGTATTATCTGTTTCTCTTGCACCGACTATACCTTTATTCGCAAAATTATCGTTCTAATGGTAAGATGGTAGTGATAATTCATCTAATACAATTTTTGAATCATTAGTTGAATAGATTCTGACATGAAGCTCTTTACTGGTTAAAAATCCTACATCTGTATTAACTGTACTTGGATCAACAAATGCAGCTTGTGAAATCGCATTTTTATCTGTTTTTTCAAATATATTTCCGCCGGATCCGCTAAAGGTTTCATATTCAGTATGGACAGGATATTGGTTTCCATTTGCAAAACCACCCATTTGTCCGCCGTACATATTATCGCCTATACCCATTGTTGTATCTATACCTCCTATAGAACCTAAATTCGATATATCGCTTAAGTTAACAGAACCCATTTTTTGCAATATAACATTAGCCCATGCAGTTCTTTCAGCTAAAGCACCTATATAACCATCAGCAAAAGATTTTCTACCTACATCAGGTATATATACATTTTTACACCATGTATAAGCTTTCATGGACTATTTAGAACGTAAACCGCCACTACCGCCGCCACCGTTTTCATATCCTCTTAAAACTAAATCTGTGGCCTATGCAGCTGAAGTACAGCCTCTTAACATATTAATAAATGTAGGTTTACATGTTCTTAAAACAATTTGTATCTGCTAATCTAATGTCCAAGTTTCAATAGGCGAATATTTGCCGAACATCTTTTGAATAGAATATTTCCAAGCATTTGACCACTAAGCCAAACCGGCACCATAACCTGAACCGTTCGCTGATGATCCCTTAAACCTTCCAGCTTTCTCGGCTTTATTATATGCTGCAGGATTACATCTCGATTCGGCCATAAAACATCCTGGAAATCCAGCTGCCTGAAAATCCTTTAATCCCATTTTTTGCATTAATGTTTTAGCTATATAAACTCCTCTGGTAACACCAGCTAAATCTCCTCCACTGATTGCCATAGTTTTTATATTATTTTTATGCGGTTGCTGTTTGGTTTGTTGATGAATCTGGAGTCTGATTCGTCGATGAGTCTGTTGTCTCGTATAATGATCTATCTATTCTCGCCATATTATCTCGTTCTCTTTCACCTTCAATATCTCTATTTGCAAAATTATCATTTTGATGATAAACAGGTAATGAAAGTTCATCAAGAACAATAGAAGAATCGTTCGTAGAATAAATTCTGACATGCCTTTGGTTAATACTCGATGAATCAGGTGTAAACCATGACGAATCTGTTGCTAATGAAGCTACAGTTATTGCATTATCGGCTGTATTTTCAAATATGTTTCCATATTGCTATGTTATAGTAACGTATTCTTCATGAACTGGATAAGCATTCGAATCTTGCTATTGACCATATAAACCGCCTCCATATTGCTGATTCATCTATTGCTACATATCATAATCACCAGAATAGATAGGTGTATCTATACTTGTTCCATTATGCCTCCAGATTAATTGGTAGTCATTATATTTAGTTGTTGGATGCGGCATACCTGCATGTCCGTTTATACCGTCATGTACATTTCCCCAACCATATGAGTAATCCCTACCGTTTATTTTTCCGTAGTATATTTCTGCATGATGATGTCCACCTGGGCGATATACACTTATAATATCATAAGGTCTTACTGCAGCCCATGAAAACGGTAAACAAGCAAATCCACCTTTCATTAAAAGTCTTCCGCACATTGAATTTCGAGATGCAAAATCAGAAGAACCAAATCGCTAACCACCAATGCCACTATAAGTACCGTTATATTTTCCTTTTTTGAATATACCGAATACTTGTAAGCATGTTGAACAAAACCCAGTACAGTCATCCCATACCGGTCCATAGGGTGAATTAAAACACTAAGGTGTGTTATGTGCCCTCGGTTTTGATCTCGATCCCCAATATGTATGTATGTTGGCTTGATACCATTTTCCTAATGTCTAAACTACTTGAGGCCAAGTCGCCATTATAATATTGAAAATTTTTATATTTATTTAATAAAAAACGAGGTTCCAGTTACCCAGAACCTCGTTTTAATATAAAGTATGATTTCTATTCTAATAGAAAAGTGCCCAAGAACTTGTAGTCACAAGTTCAACAACAATCAACAAAGCGTTAGGATTACTCAGCAACTGCAGTTGAATCAACGGTTACTACAGAATCTGCTGCTGCACCTGCGAGAGAATCAACAACTACAGTAGTGTCAGTTGCAGTCGAGTCGGTGCTCTCAGCGTCCTTGTTGCACATAGTGTTGCAAGATACAAAGCTCATTGCAAAAATTGCGGCTAATGCCAAAACCAATTTCTTCATAATTTTTCTAAAAAATTTTTAATTTTTGATTTAATAATTATATGTTCGTTTAAGAAAAAGTTTACTCTTAATTGAACATCTTTTTATTTATCTATGAAATTTTTGAAAAATAAAAATTTCACAGATTCTTAAATTATATCTATTTTTTGCAAATAGTCTATTTTTTTTCTGTTTTTCTTAGATAAATAATAAAAACATACAATTTAATTAAATATGGCAGTTTTAGCAAATGGACCTGATGTCCCAAAAAAATCTACAGGTTTGTTAGGTCTTTCACATTTTAGAAATAGCCGTGTATCGACTTCATTGTGGGAACCGATTTATCAGAACTTATTTACAGTTCAGATGACAGTTCCAAGAGGTATGCAAGAATCGACAGACGATGAACGTATGAATATTATTCTTGAAGGTGTAACATCAATCGGTCAGATTACAGCATCAAAGAACCCAGGTACAGTTGAGCAGAAATATAAATTCGCAACCAGAACATTCGCGGCTGCTGTACCCGACAGTACAGTTGTTGATTTAACTCTGCACTTCGAACTTAACCTTTCTTATGATAATGGTACACCTGAGAACTATACATATAAGTTCTTACGTGAATGGGTAGACTTAATGTACGATCCTTTGACAGGTCGCGAAGGTTTAAAGAAAGATTATGTCGCTCCTTCTATGACAATTACAATGCAAGACCGTGCAGGTAATCCTTATTGGCAGTGGGTATTCTATTATATCTTCCCAACTCAGGGTGTCGGTGGTCCTACATTAAACTATAGCAGTACAGACCTTCTGTCTGCAGACATGTCTTTCAGGGCTGACTTCTGGGACGAAGTTTGCCTCTAATAAAAAGTATTTAGGAATGCTAAATTTAGCATTCCTAAAATTTTTATATAATCTCGAATATAAAAACCGGTATAAAAAATGAGAGTGATTAAAACAATCACTCTCATTAATTTTTATAATCATTAAATTATAATTGTATCGCCAATCTCTTCATCATATGTATCAGGCATAACATGTCTAAGATGCATATGGTCATGAGGAATACACATTGCATGATCCTATCTCATTCCTTCTGGGAATTCAGGATCATGATGCATAATTTCTTCGAATTGACGTCTTCTTGGTCTCGGTCTAAACAAGAACCAATCTGGTCTGTCATCAAATGGATCGAAACACATTGTAGCCATTCCATAAGGTTTATGTTGATTCCATAGCTGTGGATATGGTCTTCTTCTCTTATGTGGAATAGGCCTTACATGTGGATATGTACCTCTGCTTCTTATGTTAGAAACTTCAGTATTACAATCCCAGCTGTCATAATAACGATCTACGTTGTTTGCAATAGTATTCATATCAGTAATATTTTTAGTTTAAGTATTTTCTAAATTTAGACTTAATAGGATCCCAGTTTATATCACAGTTTGAATCATTACATTTGTAAACTGTCTTATAAGCTTTCTTTATCATCAATAACATATCAATAACATCATCAAACGTTTTTAATACAGTATTTGTCTACAGTAAATAATTATAACCGTTATCGATAATACGATACACTTCTTTACCTATTAGTTTATTAAACAGTCCGACTAATCTCTTAGTTTTTTCAATATCTTCAGCATCTAACATTTTTATACCCTTATTAGCAGGGTTCAATAGATAAAAATCTTCTAATGTCAATTTTAATCCAGATAAAGGCATAGGTGCAAAAATACCTTTATTTAAATATTTGTTATATGTTATTTTTCCTAAAACACCAATAGCAAACGCTTTATTAGTTTCAGCTAACCTATCACGTTTTTTCTATTTCTTCTCTTGTGCTTTTATAGAGTCAGTCATCTAATCTGAACTATTTGAATATGTCTCTTTTAATATTTTCATCTCTTTAGGATTTCTTTTATTATTTATCGGATTTTCTTTTAACGGTTTAGTGACATCTAATGATTCATAGAACGAAAAATAAAGTGTGCTATATATTATTGGTAAAACCATACTGCTATATGAATCAAGTATATATGCAATTCTAGGTTTATTCGTTTTTTCATCATACAGAATATTTATGATAGTTCCTTGATGATCCTCTTGATCATATATACATGTACCAGTTACTAAATCGCCATAATTAAAAGAAAACCTATTATTTAATTCATTAGGCAAGTTATCGTTTCCTTTCTATTGAAGGTTAAACGACAAAGGCATAATCTTATATTCGAAACCATTGTTATACGTTCCGACATTATTATAATTCCTTCTTGCCGGTGTATTTATAGGTATCATATTAATATAGCTTTATTTTTAGAAATTGATGATACTTAAAGGTACTTCAGTGTTTATTTCTTTCATAGCATTATCTAGCTATTCCGCATAATTAGCGTCAGACGTTCTTGCGATCCTAAATTTGTAGATAAACTTATGGACATTTGACAAGAATTGGTTTACAGTAAATACGGCTCCTTTGTATTCTTTATCATCGTTATGCTTATCAGAAAAATTCTAAAGCATAATCTTTATTTCATTCAAAAGCTCTAATGGGTTATCGCTAACCGGTAATTCAATTTGCGATATAGCTGAACCTTGAACCTCGCCAATAATAGACTGTATGATCTAATACATTTCTTCTGTAAAATTCTTCAGTGTCCAAGAGAAGTCTGTAATATTCATCTTATAGCTGTCATTCTTTGCTGTTAAATCAACTGCTCTGAACGCTTTTTCAAATGCTATAAGTTTTGCTAAAAATATAACTTCATCTTTATTCTCGTTTTTAGTATCGTCTAATGTTGAACGAATGTCCATAACATATTGTGCCTCTTCTGGATTTATAGTTTGTGTTATATCACGAATATCATCTTTTGTTAAAATTATTCCAGGTGTTCCTATTGTTTCCATGTAATATTTCTATTTTATATATTTATTAAAGCAAAAAAGAAGACATGTTATCAATTACAACATGCCTTCTCTTTACTAAAAATAAAATTTACTTATTATGACTTCATTGCAGCTTTAACATCTGGATCTTGATCCACATTTTCAGCCGTGATAGCATCATGGAACTCTAAGAACTCTTCCATTCTCTGAATCTTCAAGTTCATCTTTAAACCTGCATAAGCTAGGTTGACACGCTCTTTCAGAATTGTAAGCTTCTTATCGACATTGCTTAACTGCTGAACCTCAATCATAACTTTCTCAAGAATTCCGCTATAGGTTACAGGGATATTCTCTTCATAAGGCTTACCAGTCTCTTCATTATAATTTTCGAATTTAGCCATTGCTCTTGCTGTTTCAAGACCAATACCCTTAGGCTCCATCATTGATTGATATAAGAAAATCAGAGTTGAATAATCCACTTCAAAATCTTTATCAGGATTTGCTTTTAAATCCTCAATAATGTTTTTAATCACTTTGTCAAAATGGATTACTCCTCGCCATGAACCTTTCTCCCATGTGTTAAACTTTGTATTCCACATATAAAGGAATTCAGCAGTTTTTACAGCTAAACCATCTTCATGAGTTGCAAGTTTATATGTTTTATTCTTATTTTCTTCAAGACATGTTTCGAAGTCTTTCTTTACTTCTTCAATGTCTTCATCAGTTGCATCTTCCTCTGCAATTTCTGCCCACTTTGAAAACTTTTCATTAAATTCTTTGCGGACTGTCATTCTTGCAAATTCTTTTTGCTCGTCTGTTAATTCAGGTATTCCGTTTTCGTCAACCTTAACATCATCCATGATATTCTCTTTAGAAACGTTTGTTTCGTTTAGTTTTCCACCTTTCTCTACTGCGATTTTCTTATCTTTCGCCATATATTTAATGTTATTTTTTAATTTTATTTGGTATTTGCCTTATTGTCTGTTTTTCATGGTTTTTTAACACGTTTTATTTGCCCTAATTTATTCATAAAGCACTTAGTACAAGAAACAACAAGGTCTTGGTTCTTGTCAAATATTTTATCGAAATCCTTTATATTACGAGAGTTACTATATATCTACCCGTAATAAAGAATGTCTCTATTGCCTTTTCCTTTCTAAATAATATTTTTTAGAAAATAAATGTTTCTGTAAATCTTCATAGTAATATTAAACCTAATATAAGACCGATAATACCTATACCGCTTATAGATATACCGGAATTTATAATATAGGGTATTTTTTTAGATTTAAGCACAGGCTGATATTGCCACATCGCCAAATATCGGCAACTCGGTATATCGTTATTTGATGGATCCTCTAAATGGAAATATTCAGGCATACTTAAGTTATCACCGATTCCTAAAACTTCTCGTAGATAGCGGGAAATAAAATAAGACGTTTCATTTAACTTATCCATTATTTGCCAGGATTGTCCAGCTATCTGATATTCTTCTGGAATAGTGATAACATATATAACTTGCTTATAATTATTTTGGTATTTAACATTATATTGGTTAAAAACGCTTTCCCTGTCTTCAGCGACTTCTTTTATAATTTTGGGAAAGCGTTTTTTAGCCTTTTTATCATTTAGGTATTGCTTGTAGCTATCCTAAACGTTATACCACGAATCTCTTATCTTCGTAAATAATCCCATAACTTAATTAAATTACTTTTGATAACTCGTCAGCATTCGCATCGATATACATCTCATAAAGAGTCTTATGCTTCGTCTTCATAGCTGTTGCGATTGCTTCCTTACCTTTGTACAGGTAATTCTTAACGGTCGATTCGTTCATATCCAAAGTATCGGCGATTTCACGAATTTTTCGACCTTCGAGCAACTTCATCTTCAAGATTGTTGCATAAGTTCCTCCGAGATTGTTAATCTCCATGAGGCTTGCATCATACATCTTTGTCATGATATCGCTGTTATTGTTTGCAACGATATCCCCATGCTCAACGATATACTGGGTTGAATCAGTTGACATTGCTGCAGAAGTTGCAAGCAAGGCAGAGTCAAATATATCGGAAATATCCTGAGGGACGTAGTTGTCTTTCTTCTTGCGGTTGATTTCACCCAAGCACAAATTACGGCAGATAGTATACAACCAAGTGCTGAATTTTGCCTTAGTGTAATCATACTTCTCACGGAATTCCCAAGCACGGGTAAAAGTCTGGCAAGCAATATCATCTGCAGCATCCCAGTTGTGCATAAAACCAAATGCATGGCCTTTCACGCCGAAATAGAAGCGTTCCCACAGTTTGTTAAAATTGTCATGAGTGGGATCATTGATAAACCTGATAACCATTTCATTATCAATCTCACTCTGACGCTTTTTACGTTTTTCGGGTTCGTCATCTTCATAAACAGTACCTTCGACATCATTAACATCGAACATAGCATCAATCTCCTCCAAAGTTGTACCTTCGGCACAGATCTGTTCCAATGCACCGTCAATGTCAGTAGTACCATCTAAGATGTAGCTGCTATCAACAGTTATATTATCGATACTGCTGAAGAACTCGTCAACTACATTAACATTAGTGTCTTTTACGCTAGTTTTCTCGTCATTCATATTTCTAAATTATATTATAGTTATCTATTAAAGTTTTTCAATGTTTTCAATAAAGTTATTTAACACATTTAATTGATAATCAAGCGAACACCATAACGGTTTTTTAAAGCGTTTATTCCTAAATCCAAGCAAAATAAACTTGAATAAGTTAGGATATTTTATGTTCTCTAAATCGCCGTCATATAGTTTCTTTAATGGTAAAATATTTATTTGAAAATTGTCTAAAATGTGAGCATTTTTCAAAAAATTTTCTATCAAAAGAGGGTCATATGTTTCACATGTTTTATACATATCGACAAGGGTGCAGATATACTCTTCTGAGCGTTTTGGTTGCTTGTTACGATCTTTAACATAGTCATAAACAACTTCACCTAACTGGCAAACATGCTCTTCTGACAAATGTTTAAGCAACTCATCTCTAAAGGTTGGATTCTGAACCTTTAACACCCGTTTTTGCTCATAATAGTTTAAAACAAAACCTTCAATGTCGGTTCGCATTGGATCAACCCCGCATATCTGACAAACATGTTTCCATAAGTCTTCTAAACTATCTTTGCAATTTATCATTATATCGGCTTCTGTCGCGTCCAAACAACCGTTATAGTATAAATGCCTAACTGAAACATTAAGCTCGTCAGACAAAGCCTGAAGCGACGAAACGGAGACTTCTGATCCATCAAAGTTGAATGCAGACAGTAAGACAATATTATTTTTATATATGTCTTTATACTCGATGATATGTTTTGTTTGAGGATCAAAAATCTCAAAGTTAATAATCTTGTACTGCTTCAACACATCAATATACTGATTAAGATGATTGTATGCTGAATAATATACATCATTTAACACCAAATCAAATATATCAAGTGTATTGCTTGATTTCTTCTTGTTGGAATCATACCGCTTACCGAAACTTAATGTATCGTTCCACTGGTCATAATAGACCTGCAGAGCATTACCGTCAATCTTCTCTGAAATCTGGCAAGGACTCATTAAAATCTGTCGTACAGGCAGACGTTTCCTATTTAAGAAGTCAATTAAATGATTCATAAATTACATTGTCTATATGTTAATACTCTTGCAAAAATATAACAATTTTTTATGAATATTCAAAATACCTAAAATTATTTTTTAGGACTTAACATTTTTTAACATTTAGTCCATTATAGTATTCCAAGTCTTTTTTGACAATATCCAAACCTTTATCCACTTCAATGATAAGTTTATGATCTGTTCCTAAATCTGCTTTTAATTCTTCAAGCTTAGTTATTGAATTTTTACATGTTTCAGCATCAATACATGTATCAGCACTTATTAAAGAAGCGATATAAAGTATGAGTATAGATTCTGGTAAATCCTTAAAACTATTTTTAATCGCCATTATTTTCAATCATCTTTTTAAACATATCTTCAGTAAACATAAAACAACTCTGTATATGTTCATGATTATCGTATTCTGGAATCGGTAATGGATAAACAAGATAACTGTCGTCCATATATTCCAGAGATTCGTATCGTTTTGCTTCTTCTGAATTAAACGGTAGCTCACTGATTTTACATGGTGATATACAACTATTAGACCAGTCATAAAACCATGCAATATCGCCTTTATTAAACGGTATATTATCTCTACCGTTAAACCTAACATCATCTTCAGCGAGAGCATCATGCTGATTAGGTATAAAACGGTATGTCACATCGCTACAGATTAAATTTCCATCTTTATCATATGTCTTTATAAACAATGAAGTGAAACACTGTTCAACATGAGTAGGATCTTTAACCCATGCTTCAATAATATAGAAACCGTTATAATTATCTAAGTCATTTTTATGTTTCGCAATAAACGCTTCAGCGTCTCGTTCATAGTCAAAATAACCGTTGTTCTCTTCAAATGTACTTGCCACATTATAACCACTGACAGTTTTAACTTCATCAATAATTACATGTATCAATTTGTATATTAGCCTAGTAAACATAATACTATTTGCCTAACCCAATGCTCATAAGCAGTAGTAATATTAAACATACGAATACTGCAATAACGCATCCGCAGACATTATCATTTTTATTATTTTCCATTATTTATTAGAGTTTTTAATTTGTTCTTCAATTTTTTCCTTAACTTGATAGTAGCTAATAGGAGTATAATTATTATTGTCTACACCCACATCATATTGAGTTGGATATAGCATAGTCAAACGAGGTATATCAAAGCCCGTTGCTTTAGGACCACTATGCACATGTCCAAACAAATTCCATACCGAATGGTTTTCTGCACCGGCAAAACACAGCAAAGGATAGTGGTTAAGAATAATATGTTGTTTCTCGATATACAGGTTATATTCTAACCTCTGCTCTTCGAACACTTTCTTGAATGACACTCTTAACTTGGTAAAATCATGATTGCCAATGCACAAGAATACAGTGCCGTTGAGGCGATCAAACACGTCCTTTAAATAACGGACATTCTTGAAACCGAAGTCACCAAGATGAAAAACAACGCCATCTACAGGAACCACGGAATTCCAGTTTCTAATCAATGTCTCATCATGCTCTTCTATCGTTTCAAAGGGACGATAGCAATATGACAGGATATTAGTATGATTAAAATGTGTATCCGATGTAAAGAAAACTTTACTTGGATCAAGATTTGTTATATCGACTTTATTTTTACTCATGTTCAAATTATACCCAATATGATATAGTTTATATGTTTTTAAGCGGAACTATACCCGATATGATATAGTTTTAGTTCCAAGATATTATTATAATAGATTTAGTATAATTATAAGTGTCAACCTCAGGCTGTACTGTATATCCGAACGTTGTTAGATATTTTTTAAGTGCCCAAATAGAATGGCCTATTATTGGTAATGATATAGACTTTTCTGTACGTTGTGTAGCTTCTTTGATTTTATTAAAAATATCAATAAGAACACTTTGAGCACTTTCGCCATATGCAGATAACATGGCTGCATCTTTAGCTGAAATAATATTTGGTATGTGAAGTTGTCGTTCCATTAATTAAAGAAGTATTTGTAGAGTCAAATTAGATGGTGAACAATGCGTTGCAAATTTTTGATATAAGAAATACGACTTAACCGCATTCCTTTGCCGAATTGTATTAAATCTTAATTCAACGATAAATTGTTCTTTTTCAATAGATTGATAAATTTTATTATAACAATCTTCAATTACTGATTCCCAGTTTTTACCGAATGTTTTAAGCATATCAACCTCAGGACCAGTAAGGAACCGTACTTTCGGTTCCTTACTTTTTATTTTTCTTCCATTTTTCTTCATTCTCTATTAGCACTTTTTGCCTCTTTTTTTTCTGCTTTGATGGTGCAGTTAATGTAATGACGAATTATAGTAGCATTGTCATATACACACACCGGAACTGACTTCTTCAAAGCGTCCATATCCTTCTTCATGATATAATTACGGACCTTTGTTGCCGAAAGATTGTTTTCAGTCGCTTCACGAGCAAAAAGATTGAACGAGATAAACTTATTACGGATAAAGCTCGGGAACCAACTCATAATGTTCTCAAACCCGTCACTGTAAAACATGGTGAAATGCGCAGACTTGATATGCTTAACAACATTAGCGTAGAGATACCAGCCCCACTCGTTATCGTTATGACTCTCGTCAGAAAGATCATTCAGCGGAACAATCTTAACGATCTTAACGTCGTTTTCCTCATACTTGTCCAGATCCTCTTTTGGAATGTCGATAAAAGGTTCATCGACAGAAGCAGTGAAAATTTTCACCTTACTGCTAGGATCTCCACCATAGATGTCTTTCAGTGCCTCAGAAACTAGACGCAACCTCATCTCAATTGGAATAGGATTACGGACGTTATTTTTGTCTGCAGATCCGACTAGAAGCAAAACTTCGTCATAGTCTTTAATGGCTTTTTTAATAAGCTCGATATGACCATTATGAATAGGTTGGGCTCTAAACAAAAATAATGCGTATGATTTTTTCTTCATAATTATATTTTAATTAGTTAGTTATATTATTTGTTCTTTTTATTCTTATTTCTTTCAATTATCTTTTTACCTTGTTCAGCGAGATGCTTAGAAAGCTTAATTTCCCCGGGGGTATATTTAGGTTTCATAAAGCCAAGTAAACGTAAAAGCCATTTGCATGGTTCAATTATAAAAATTGAGATAATTGCCATCGGTAGCCAGAACAAAAGCAAAATATAAGAAAGCCAATATGGACCAGCGTCGTTGAACATAGCAACAAAAGTTCCGAACAGCAAGTAAATAATAGTCAAAATCAAATATCCCCAACCTAAATAATGAACAGTTGCCCAAATTGGAATAATGTATAATACATATTGGAATATTACTTCCAACCATTCTCCAATTCCGCTAAACACCTCTTTACCGCCGATATAGGCATCTCTCATAAAAAGCCCGAACTCTGAATGCTTAACAAAGCTCCAAGCATCTTTATATATTTCTACAAATGTTTTAAAAAAATCTTTCATATCGTTTTGCTTTTTAATTACACTGCAAAGATAATGCCAACATTTTAAATAAAGAAATTTTAATTGCTAAAAAATACAAAAATTGACTGATAGCTTTCACTATCAGTCAACCAATCTTATGTACTATTATGAAAAATTTATTGTCATGTCGTTAATTCTTTAACGACATGGGAGATTTGTTTACCGCTTGCTTGCGGAAACTTGGTGCGTACAATTTCCATAAGTTGCCTCATGTTCTTTGCGCTCACCTCTGCATTGCTGCCAACAATGATTTGTTTTATCTCTTCATCAGATACTTCCTTAGGAAGATATGATCTTAAAATATTAAGACGGTCTTCCAGTATATCTGTATCTCTACCAGCCTGCTTGAACATTTCAATTTCTTCAGCCCATGACTTTTCCATTTTCTGGAGAATTGAAATCTCTTTAACATCTGTAAAATCTTCTTCCTTATATCCTTTGCTTGTTTGAAATTTCAAGAACTCAGCTTTAATCATTTTCATGACATATAACTTGTTCGTTTCTTTTGCAAGCATTGCATCCTTAATCAGTTTGTTTATTTGTTCTCTTAGCATATTTTGCATAATTATTTTTAAGTTCTTTCCAATCGATTTTTTCCCCAGTAAAAGGATCATATATAAAACGTTGTAAACATGTATTATATCGAAAATCACAAAATTGTTTCCAATCCCAAGGTAATTTAAAATAATCGTTTGTAGTTTTATTACTGGATTCTATCTCTTTAATTAATCCATTAACTGTAATGGTATATGTATCATTAAAATCACGGAATAATCCTATTGTTGTTTCGCCTGACATATCAATATCCATTTTGCTTTGTGCCACATGTTATCATTTCATCATTTTCATCTAAAATTGTCCAAAGTACCTCTTCGGAATACCAACCGTTAGATGTACCATACCAACGAATATCAATATAACCGTCTAATGTAGCAAACTTATAAAAAGTCCATAAATAATTTTGAGTATATTCATCTTTTGCAGAAAATTGTTTATTTGAAACAACTTCAACTTTTTTAATGAGATGGCCTACCATACCTTGAGGATCTCCATTAACATCATCAATTTCAACATTAGCACATAAATTTGAAGGTTGAAATACAACAGAAATTCCGTCAGTAAATTTAATCTTCATAAAATCACTGCCTTTATAGCAACCTTCCACCGACTCAATTTTTCTTCCGAATAAATCATTTAAAGAGTTTATTTTTCTTTCAAAACAGTCTTTATAATGATATACTTCACCATTATAAATACAATTAGCTTTGCACTCTGTATTTACTTCTTCACAGTTGCAGTCATATTTACAGTCCCAGCAATTAAGGCGACCTGGTTCAATATCTGTAGGTTGATATGTATTAAACGCACTCATTGTTTTATTTACAATAAAATTATATAAAAGTTTACAAAAAATGAAGATAATCTTAAAGATGATTATCTTCATTTTTGAGAGGATGATTGGATTTGAACCAACGAAGTATTTCTACTTATAACAGTTTTGCAGACTGCCGCATTAGACCACTCTGCCACATCCTCATTTAATCACTATAAAAATCAGCATCACAAACAATAGAATCATCTGCATTTGAAGCTGCTTTAGTGGCTTCTTCTCTTGTATTATATCCTCCGTCGCCATCGATAAATTCACCGTCTCTGTCTGAAATTTCCCATCCATAAGTTTCATAACCACATTCTGGACATACTTCTTTAAATGTTATAACGCAATCATTAATACATCCATTAACACTCTCTTCGTCGGTCATTATCTTACTAGCAATACATTTGCAATAACCCATACTTTTTACATTATATTTTTAGTACCGAAGGACAGGATTGAACTGTCATGTAGCCTATTACTCTTTCAACGCCTTATGAGAGCGAGGAGATACTTCGGTTTATGTGGGACAGGTTGGTTACGCTCCAACTCCTCGGAATTTTCAGTCCCGCGCTTCTACTAAGTTAGCTTCTCTCCCAAAATGTTGGACAGGACAGATTTGAACTGTCGACCCCTACATTATCAGTGTAGTGCTCTAACCGACTGAGCTACTATCCAGTTTCTTTCGCAGGGGATTAAGGACTCGAACCCTAAACACTGAGGTTGGAGCTCAGCATGTTAGCCAATTACACCAATCCCCTAAATGTAGTCCTATCCGGATTCGAACCAGAACCAAAGGCTCCAAAAACCTGGGTGCTACCATTACACCATAGGACTGTTTGTATCATCATTGAAACCAAAGGGGTGCTTGGAACTTCCTGATGATATATGCAGATTATGATATTTATTATTAAACATATTTCATCTTAATAGGCATAGTCACAAGACTTCTACTGCTTACAATAATATCAGCAGATGCATTAAATATTTTTGTATAATAAAATATACATATATAAATATTTTTGTATATCATAATATACATATTAAGTATTATTCACTGGCAGTGTTATTGTTATATTTATATCAGAAAAATCTTAAAAGTTTAGAAAAAATAATTTTTAACATTTTTTAACTATAAAAATATATCATATTCCAAAATTTGGCATTATCTTTGTAATGTAGTTATTTAAAACGAATTTATTTAAAATATAAATTATGATCGACATTCACAATTTAATCGGTAAATATGCAGTTGGTCTGTTTCCTCTTGGAGGCACAGGCAGTAAGATTTATGTATGGGCTGCATTCGAAATCAAGCATTATAGGGAGTCTCCGACATTCCCTTCGTGCTACAAGATCTTGTTAGACCCTATTGGTTGTTTCGTAGGTCACGTGACACGTGACTCTTTCTACACGAATGACTTGACTCTTAAAGAGCCAAAAGAAATGAATACCCAACTTCATCAACCTGATGAATGGGGTCCGTTCTATATATTTGATTCTAACCCTGATCTTGCAGAAGTCTGGGCAAAAGCTTTGAATAATGTAAGATCTGATCAAGGTTTTTTTCCTGATAACCTTCCTGCCGATATTCTGGAAGAATTGGGCGAAATCGGTTGTCTGAGATTTCAGTTTATTAAAAGCGAATAAGATATGAGAATTTTAAAAAATATTATTAAACGTATTGTTTCAAATCTTAAAGAATTTGGAATAATTATGACTATCACCATTCGTATTGGTATTGGGATGGTTGCATTCGCTACTGCTCTTACTTTGCCTGTATACGGTCTTATTAGTTTATTTGAAATTGTAGATTCTAGTGAAATATGTGAATCATTTGTTATTGGACAAACTACATATTATATAATTCCTGCACATTAATATGAATTTATCAGATTATAAAACACCTGAAAGTTTAATCGAAGCGATTAATCGTATGTCAGATATAGAGATTATTGCACTTCCTGAATCTCTGTTCAAAGAAATTGTTGAGAAGACTCATGATCAATATAATGCAACTCTTCTTTCATGGGCATATAACCGTACGCCATGTGTGGTATCTGGTTCCTATAACGCTTATTTTTGCGGAATGAATATCACTGATGATAATATACTTAATGTTATCATTCGTGTTCATGCTAATCCAGACGATGATATGGTTTCATTTCCATTCAGTATGTTCATCAATGGTTGCGAAGGCTTAACACCGAAGCATCAGTTATACTATTTGTTTAGGGGTTATCAAGTAGCCCGTAGCCTGAGAATGATGCTCTTTGAGTATGTACGTCAAACCTTTAACTACAAAGGTACTTATTAACTAGGTAACAACTTTACTACTTTAAATATATAGATTGGTTCTTGTCGTGATGACAGGGACCAATTCATTTATAAAATTCTTATTCTAAATAAAATATAGTGAGGACCGCTATTTTGACAGTCCTCACTTCACATATAATGATTTAATTATGGCTAATCTTTCTTCAATAGAGCTTTATATTCCCTTGAAATAAAGTTCAAATGTCTTTTCTCTTCATGGACAGGCAATGAATTTTTATTTTTTGAGAAACTATCAGCAATGTATTCCATATTCAATGCCAATGTTCTCATGCACTGTAACCCTTCATAGTCGAGCTCTACCTCTTCAGGTGTATCACCATGAACTTCACACCAATACTGTGAACCGACAATATAACAGGAATGCATCAAGAATGGCAAATAAAATTCTTGCAAAGCTGCAACACTACCGGCACGGCGAGAAGAAACGACACAAGCGATGGGTTTAAACATTAAGCATTTAGGATGTGCATAGAATAGCTTAGTCAAAAATGCTTTCATGTTTCCAGTGATTCCACCATAGTATACCGGTGAACCAAAGAAAATACCATCAAATTCCGTGACGTATTGTGAGAAGAAATTTATATTATAATCTCCACATCTTCCCGATGATTTACATGCTCTGCAGTTAGTGCAATCTTGCGTATCAGGGACACAATGGTATACACACTCGTGCCCTTTGGCTTCCAATACGGAAGCACATTCTTTAAGGGCACGATATGTACACATCGTTTGCCGGGGCGAACCTATGACGAATAGAAATCTCATTACTTCGTCATTCCGGCTTCTTGAGAAATCAGAGCATTACCGCAAGTGATACGGTCCTCATCCTCTTCCTTGGAAGGAATAAAGACGATCACGTCCCAGCCAGCGTCAAGCAGCGGCTGTTCAAACTGCTTGTACACATCATAGCTGTAATACCCCATCTCCGTTGTGATGCCATTATTGATCGCCTCATGAGTCTCATGGATTGGTGTGATCTTCACGATAAACTTCTCCTTATCGAAAAGCTCAGTGAGACGGTCGGGATCCAGAATAGTCGAAGCGGTGACGGGGAAATTGAGGGTGTACTTACGGCCAACAGGCATCGGCAGAGCCTTGCCAATCTCAGAAATCTCTTCAAGGGTGAGTGACATACCGCCGAACAAGAACTGGCGCTGGTCTTCATCGGTTGAATTGATGCTCAGCTGCAAACCGGCTTCGCCCTGATAACCGAAGTTCTTAAGGTCACAGAAATCAAGCAGAATTGCCTGAAGCTTTTCCTTACCGAGGACCTTGGGCAGCATCGTAGTGAAAACGGGATGAACCTCATCAGCATCGATCAATTCAGCAACTTGCTGCCTGAACTCAAACTGCAAGTAGTTGAGAACGTTCTTAGCATTGAGCGAGGGCTCGCCCATACGGGCAAGATGGAGATTCAGACGACGGGTATGGGTCGCACCACTCTCCTTAATGGCGGTTTCAACCTGGTACTTGAGCTCATCAACAGAGATGTTTCCGCCGAACTTAACCTTGGGGCAGTCGCAGAATGCACAATGCATTGGACAGCCCTTCTGGGTAGAAATGGTCACAACCAACTTGTAATCGAGATCAACATCTTCATGAGGCACACCATTAATCTCTTTGGTGAAGCCCAGGAAGTTTGCTTTAATGTTGTTCTCTTGGCCGTAATCACCAACGTAAAGGAACTCTAATCTCTTCTCAGGATCTACAAAAATACATCCAGTCCTAGTAGGAAATCGTTTTAAATTTGACATAATTTTTACTATTTAGTTATTAATTATTAATTGTTAATCTACAACACCAATAAGATAATTCCAAATTGCTTTCCAGTCGGTATTTGGGTCAAAACCAAACTTATCGTCAATACCGACATTGAAATACAGCTTACTATCGAAGCATGAGAGCTTCGTGTTTGACACCTCTGTATTGCAGTTGACCATATCAAACTTAATTCGCATGGAAGCAAGTTTCTTAAGATAATCGTCAACCTTATCTTGATATGTTGATGTCCAGAGAATCAAACAAATATCTTCTCGGAAAGAAAGCATTTGCAACGCAGCTTTTGCCCACGGATACATCTGATACGTTTCTTCGTTATCATAGCAAGACTTGAAGATCGTATCATGAATATCTACTAAGATGTAGATTTTCTCCCACCCTAGTTGATCTTTCCGCTTTAAAGCATTATCTAATGATTTAACTATATTACTCATATCTCTCATTTGTTAACACTGCAAAGATAATGCCAAACTTTAGAATATAGATAAAAATAAGTGCTAAATAATGTTAAAAGATAAAAATAAAGGATCCTAAAAATTAGGATCCTTTAATTTTTCTACCTTTAATCCAACCATCTTTAATATAATTATCAATTTCTTCTTTTTTAATCTTTATACTGATAGGTTTATTATTTTCGTTTAATCTATAAACCCAACAAGTTCCATACTATGAATTCTTTTCTCCTTGCTAATGCTTATGTTCTTTGTGAATCTGCTTAAGCTTTTCTATTGTTTCTGGTTTATGTTTACGACCGCACCAGCTATATTTTAATTCACCAGACAAATATCTCGGATCGTCTATAGGAACCTAATAAAAATTATTATACTTATCTTTAACTGTTATAGTTCCTTTACTTTGTGGTATAAGTTCACCGCTTAAATATCTAGGGTCATTACACTCAACTAAATAACTATTACCATCTTTATCTTTAACATTAACTTTTCCTTTTGTTACTCCAGTTAATTCTCCAGAAATATAACGAGGATCATCTATAGAAACTAAAAACGTTTTTCCGTTTTTATCTTTTACTACAGCCTATCCATTAGTATTCCATCCTTTTCCCCCCTATTGAATATTATAACAATTTGGTTCTTTAACTAATGTTTCATTTACAACTTCAGCTTCATATTCATAAGCTTCCTATACAGTATCAAAAAAATTTAATATCTCTTTATTGAAATTTTCCATACCATACTTTTTATAAGCATAATGTAACCTCTTTCCTGAACCCATATAGCCATCATTCAAATCATCTGTACAATGTACACCATAATAAAAATGCTAATTTATATTATTCGTTATCTTATAAAAATAATTATACTATCGTTTCATTTAAATAACATCTCTTTTATTATTTATCTAAATAGTTCGATATTTTTTATAAAAATAGCTCGAATTATTTAGTATAATTCGAGCTATTAGTCGAAAACGTGCGATTTGAACGCCTCTTCCACATCCCAAATGTGGCGTGCTACCGGTTTACACTACGTTCTCGATGAATCTTTCACAGGTTATCGTGCTCCCAAAGCAGGCGCCCTAACCGGACTGAGCTACACCCCGAACTTTCGTTACCACCGAAGGAATCGAACCTCCACGCAGATCATCCGGGATTCACCGGTACGTTTCCTAGTGCATGTAACTAGCATGCTGTGGTAATTTTTTACTTATTCTTTCATATATGCCTTATAAACCTTATTTCCTTCTCTGACAATATTCATACCAGGCCAGGCCAAGGTTTATCAGACACCATACCTTGCGGATTAATGTATATAGGATTATACAAAGTATCTGCAACAATGTCTGTCAATGAAGTAATAATACCTTCATTAGTCCAAACGTTATGAATACGTACATACCAATCATTAATTTTATAAACAACATCAGTATGTCCGTCGCCCTTAACAAGAGAAGTAGGATATGTATCTCTGAAAGTTAAAATACCATCATTGATTGTCATCCAATTCCAAAAATTCACTCCTTGTGGTAGCAGCCATTCCGGTTCCTGAGCGGTGTTGCAACGGTAAACAGTAAATTCCTCAGCATGGTTAACTGAAACAACCTTCATCTCAACTGTAATGTTCTCAGGATCCTTAGTCGTTGAGATCTCGACATTAATCAGAGAAACGTTGTAATGAGTGTTATGCGTATTAATCGGAAAACTAATTGAATCACTATTCTTATAGTCATTCAGATCAATAACCACATCTTCAGCATAAGCAAAAGTCATAGAAAAACATAAGGTCAATAAAACTAAAAATTTCTTCATATTTATTATGTATTAAAATTAAACATCTATTATAAACTCTTAATTACCAAATGTTTAGTAGCGGAAGTAGGATTCGAACCGTTTGAGACGACCTTTGGGTTATGAGCCCAACGAGCTGACCACTGCTCCATTCCGCAGTTTATGTTGTTTTATTTATTTCAAAAATGAATGTTAAATGTGCTATACCAAATTCTATACACCAAACTGACAAACCATGATGTGTAGCCAATTTACCAAACGGGATTCTAACCCGGACTCCTTTTAACATTCTGTCAAACAAATCCGATAGGGACGTTACGCCCGCTCTAAGGGTCAGCACATATTCCAGCGATAACAGCCTTTACTTTATTCCGAAGAACAGCTCCATCTGTCTCTTGTCGAACCCTATCGCTTACCACCCGCACCCGTATCTACCTTAGGGGCGTTGCCCAGTGCAGGTAATTTGTTCGTTTATCTTAAAGTTGAAATTCTTGCAAGTAATATTCGAATAGACCCCATTCACTATGACATTTCAAGGGATTGTGATACTGACGTAAAATACGACTACTTCCCACGAATAACGTGCTTTCGATACACGTCTAATCAGTACCCTACTATTTTCATATAATTTCAACTTTATATCTTAAAGAGTGATGGTAGGTGGATATCGTCCAGTTATTCCCTACCGCTTATTTACTGGACTGGCTCCGCTTGACTCACGTTTCACTCTATATTAAAAATTGGAATCCCGTACGGACTTTTCAACACTTATCATTGGGTTTTATTCCTTTTTTAAACTACTGCTGTGTTCTTTGAGCATACAGATAGGCCTTGAACCTACATCGTCAATAATAGTAATTCTACTAAGCGATCCCAATTTTAATTTTTAGTAGCCAACCAGGGAATCGAACCCTGCTTTCCAGAATGAAAATCTGACGTCCTAGCCGATAGACGAGAAGGCCATAAAGGAGCGTTTTTATTTGGAGTTTATCGCTCAATGATGATTACTATAAACGCAATAACCATCTCTCCTCAACATCTCACGTCTGAGATGTCATTCTGCACCTACTGAAGTTTGACTTTCATCAGGGACTCGTTCGCACACTATACAGAGCCTGTTTATAAAAACCTGCAAAATATTATTTAACAAATTGAAAGGAGGTGTTAATCAATATTGTTAAATTTTTGCGGGGTAAGATGGGATCGAACCACCGACCCAGTGGTTAACAGCCACTTGCTCTACCGCTGAGCTATTACCCCGTTTCAAACTAGTAAGCCTTAATTATATAAAGAAAATATTAAAAAGTCTACACTATTATTAATTTTTGTGGACCTGGTGGGACTCGAACCCACGACCCCTACCTTGCAAAAGTAATGCTCTTCCAGCTGAGCTACAGGCCCCTAATTCATGTTCACAGTTCACTAGGCTTCTCATCCTTACAGGTACTGCTAAACGCTACTGATGCATACCGTACATGAAAAACGGTATCGGGACGCACGATTCCCCCCTGAGCAAAGAAACGTCAGGCAACTTCGATATTCTAACTTCTGCAGCAGCCAGAATCTTTACTGATATTATTTATCTTATAAAAAAAATTGAAAAAGTCTATTTTTATTTCGTTATTTAAACATAAAATCATGAAAAAATTCACCTAAAAAACCTTGTAGGTATGCAGCAGCTTCTGTATCTTCTATATTATGCTGAGTAATTATATCATATGTCACATGGTAGCATTCATGATAATATGTATTAACTTTTTTCTTTAACCCTGAAGGAAGAGAAAATACAACATAGATTTTTGAGTTAATTGGATCATGAACTGTATATCCTGAATCATTTTTATCTGAATCAAACCATCCTTCAATACCTTCTTGAACATCGTCTCCTAAATTATCCCAAACTTCTTCTGGAATATCTGTATAACTGTCTCCTTTTTCAACCTATACAAGATAAACATCAACTTCATATATAGGAACTACAAACTTAAAATGCTTCATATTATGTTTTCACCACTTTTTTCCTTAATAAAAGTTATAAAATCTGTTAACAACTATTCTCGATTTAAAAACGATAATTCCTTTACCTTATAGAACCATTCATACATAGAGTCCATTTTTACATACATCCACTTTCCATATTGCAGAAGTTTGTTATTTTTAAAATCCCAATAATATCCAGCTTTTCTCATGTGATCATAGAAATTCTATTTTCTTTTAAACTCAGCGGGAATGACATTCAGCTCTGTTTCTGTATATGGTTTTTCACTAAAATTATAATTCATTGTGCTTAAACCGCAATGACATATAATTTGGTTGTTCTATTTGTCATAGTATTTAGCGATAAACGGATCATGCATATTTTCATGTATTAAAACATCACCGTCTTTAATGTCGTCCAATGTCCATAACCTGAAATCCCATTTAACAGCATCAAAGCCGAAATGAGGAATTTGTCCGTGTGAATTTATCATGTAATAACCGTTATCATCTATATCGTAAACTTGATAAACTTCGTCTGCCAGTAACGCAGTTTTATGAGATGAATGTCTTACTACCCAATCACCTTTCTAAAAATGTTTTTCTTCTATTGATTTATTCATAAAATTCAAGATTCTATTCTAATAATTTATAGAATAGAATCTTAAATTTGTTTACAAACATTTAACGGCGGGCCTGACGGGACTCGAACCCGCAATCACGCACCGTGACAGGGTGGTATCGTAACCAATTCGACCACAAGCCCTTATGATAATACAAAGTAAATTTACAAGAAACAGCTTTTGCAACCTTTTATCGCTTTCGCTTAATCAGGTAAACCGCTATTAGGCGCTTGCGCTTTTTTATACAATTGTTGTGTCTCCAATTATGGCTCCTCACGGAATCTGCCGCTCTTCACATCTTAGGATTCTAATCCTAACCAACACTTAGCATTAAGCTGGCGGTGCATCGACCGAATCTACACTGGAAACATAGCATGCATATTTTCCTAGCTTACCTTAATGTTCAGTGGTCTATACTTTGTATTATTTATATTTTTTCGCAAAGGGAACAATAAACCTCTGCTTATCCTTTTAGCCGTTTTTTTATAGTTTCCAAAACTAGTATGGCGATTTCCTCTCCGCTGTAAAACCTCATTCCATCAGTCGCGACCTATTCAAGTCATACACTTGAACAGCAGCAGATATTTAATGACTAATCTGCAATCGTCAGGTCTTGTTATTTATTTTATAAATTAAACTACACGATACCAACCCGTATTATATCCGTCTGTATCCACCCTTTATGATTCATAACAAATCATCCCTTCTGTAAGCGAAACTTACCCTAGTCCTAGAGCCTCGTTTAATTTATAATTTATTTAATTTATCTACAATTTGTTTATCAATATGTGTAGAAAGTTCTTTTGTATTTTTATTTATCAAAGTATTAGTAACAGCTTTATGCCATACACCATCTGGAAGTAACGAATGTAAATAACAATCTATAATATTTGTATCAGAACATAAATTAGAGTATTCATTTAAACATCCTTTACAATGTTCTTTACACTTATTAAAATACTAATTATATTCTTCGTTACTGATTTGATAACTGCTTATATCTATGCCTTCACAATTAATAACCATGCTTGTAAATAATAATTTTGTAGATCTAGTGGGACTCGAATTTATTTATAATAATTTTCCTTGCCCATTTTTTCTAGGCTTATAATTTATTCTTCCTAGTTCCCACCCATTATTTAAATATTCCTCTAATAATTCTTTTCTTAAATACTTTGTTTTATTTTCTTTCGATATCCAAATTCTAGGGTTACTTGAATTTTTAGGTGTCATTTTTTGCCTAACTTTAGAACGCTATTCTTTAGTATGATGTCTATTAGCCCATGTTGTATCATATATTTCATTATCATATTCATTTTTATCAATCATAAAAAATTCTTTAGTGTTTTTATATTTAACACATATTTTATTTGTTGATAAAGGTATAATACCACCTAATGAAATATTATAACAATTTTTATCAGCAGTTAAATTTTCTGTAACAATTTCTGCTTCATATTCATATGCTTCCTATGCAGTATCAAAATACTTTAAAATTTCTTTTGTAAAGTTTTCTATACCATATTTTTTATAAGCATAATGAAGTCTAGTTCCAGAACCCATATAACCATCATCTAAATTATCAGTACAATGTACACCATAATAGTAATGGTTATTTATATTATTCGTTATCTTATAAAAATAATTATACTTTTTCATTTTTGATTTACAGTTGTATTTATATATTTATCTGTAAATCAAAAATAAATTGTGAGAGAGGATAGATTCGAACTATCGGTCCCAAACGGGAATGGAGTTACAGTCCATGCGGCTACCAGCTACCGGTTACTCTCCCAGATTTGCTTCACATAGTGGATTCGAACCACTGATTGCAAGTTTTTAACTTACTCCGGCTTTCTAGACCTACGTATTTAACCACTCTACCAATGTGAAGTTTGATTGACTCATTTCCGTTTAGCAAATTTCCTCCGATATTTCGGGCTGTTGTGTTCATCTGAATCAATCAATATATAAAATAATTAACTAACGGCGTTTGAATCCGTTCCCGCCCGATGCTCGTATTTATAATATGTGTTTCAACATATCGGCTATCTACCCATAAAAATATAGTTAATTGAGCAAATGACCAGAATCGAACTGGCATCTCCAGCTTGGAAGGCTGGAGCACTAGCCATTGTGCTACATTTGCATGAAAGGCGCCGTGTTTCTTTTTTCCCCAAAATCAGTTTGAGATTACATATATGTTCTGCTCTACGCTGCGTCCGCTCATACATGTTTTACGTTCATAACGCATGAATAACTCAGTTAATTTTGTTAAAGGTTACTCGGATATACCGCGCCACCACCGAGAGCAACCATTACATTTAAAGGGTTATGTTGCTATCAACCCTGTTTTATCCTATTGAAAAAACTAAAATTGCCTAAAGTAATATTATTTTCTGTTTTTACCGAAGTAGTATCAGATTTAATAACTGTTTTATTTACCTTATTTACTTTAATTTTTTCCTTAATCCTTTTAATCAAATTCATTTTTTATGACATTATTTTTTGTTGTTATATCTATTTAATGCTTCATGTATAGATCTCATGGAATTATTAAACATGTCACGGTAAAATTCTTCTGTAGGATCAACTACATTGTATGCATGTCGACCATTGAAAAACACAAAGAACATAGGAACTGCATTATTTGCATAAACTTCAACTATTATTACAAATGCCGATGTAAAAGTTTGTCCTCCATAACCGCCAAACCCTAAAGTTGTATCAGGAAACATTTGACTAAAACATCTAAAATCATCAATTTCTATATTTTTATAATGTTCTGATATATATGTATTTACATTATCTATATAACCTTTAATTGTTTCTATTGTCAGCATGTTTTTAATTATATACCACTTATTATTTTAATCAAATTCATAACTTATTAACATTTTTCATTCCCTATTTTACTTTATTAGAAAACGAACTATCCATTTTTCTACCTTTGTTCCAACCTTCATTAATATATGAATCAAGTTCAGTTTTTTTAATCTTTAAATTAGTTATAGAATTATTATTTACTTTATAAACCCAACATGTTCCATATTGTGAGTTTGTCTTACCTTGCTAATGTTTATTTGTTTTATGAGTATTACTCATTTTTTGCTTTGTTTCTAATGAATGCTTTCTGTTTTTCCATACACTTGTTAATTCACCAGAAACATATCTAGGATCATCTACAGATACTTGAAAAAAATTATTGTATCTATCTTTAACATTAACTTTATTACTAAAAAATGATATTAATTCTTTTTCATTTATAATACTCTAAAAATTTGGATTAGTTTTATCTAAAAAGTAAGTTTTATTATTCTTATCTTTCATTAACACCATATTAGTTGCTAATGGTACTAACTCTCCAGTTTTAATACATTCATCATCTACATTTATAAAATATACATCATTAGTTAATATATCTTTATATGCTATATGTCCTTTTGTTGCACCAACTAACTCACCGGACTTAATTCTTGGATCATCTACTGGAACGTCAAAACAATTTCCATCTTTATCTTTAACAGTTGCTAATCCATATGTATTCCATCCTTGACCACCCTATTTAATATTATAGCAATTTGGATCAAGCGTTAATGTTTCATTTACTACCTCAGCTTCATATTCATATGCTTCTTTTACAGTATCAAAAAACTTTAATATCTCCTTACTAAAATTTTCCATACCATATTTTTTATAAGCATACTTTAATCTAGTTCCTGATCCCATATAACCATCATTTAAATTATCTGTACAATGTACTCCATAATAAAAATGATTATTAATGTTATTTGTTATCTTATAAAAATAATTATAAATTTCATTCATAACGGTTCGAATTTATTATATTTATCATTATTAAATTCGAACCGTTTGCAGTAGGGAGAGGTGTCGATCCCCATACGTTTCACCGTACGACTAGTTTTCAAGACTAGCTCCAAGGCCGCTTGGATTCCCCTACTGTAAAAATAAATGTTGAAACTCTTGCAAGTAGATATATGTTTTCGGATAGAACTTTCCTATTCTAGTCAGCTTACAACTTCGCCTAAATAACATCACTTATTGATATCATGAATTACAATAATCTCTTTGTTATCTTCCACAGTACGCTAATACATATACCGCAATTCCAACATTTTGCGGAAATGGGAGGTTCCGACCCTCATCCAGAAAAACTGGACGATCTGCTTAGCAGGCAGTCCCTACTCCTTGCAGGTTCCTATTTCCATAGCTATTATTTAGTTTTTTTCATTAAAAAAAGTCTATATATTTATTGTGCGCCTGAAGGGACTCGAACCCCCACGCCCTTGAGACATGTGCTCCTAAGGCACACGCGTCTACCTATTTCGCCACAGGCGCAAAAAACAGATTTAATAGAGACGTTCCGACCGCTCATGGTTCAGCACATATTGCAGCTTCAAAGTCTATTACAATCCTCGAACTCTATTACTCACCATCTGTACCCGTATGTACCTTAGGGCCGGTGCCCGGTACAGATAATCTGTATATTTAAAAAAGAATCCTACTCATGAACCGCTTCCGTTCAACCTCCATACGATTTTCAGGACCCCTTAACTGGTATAACGGTAATTACTTCCGCCCCCTACTTCTCCTGCCCATATGACAACTATTCTGATTTTAGTTAAGTTATTACAGAACCATGCCATCCCAGATTCTCTTTATAAGGTAAAAATGGAATTTGTTGCAACAAAAGGGTTAACACTTAATTCACTACTTATCATTTCCTAAAATGTGTTCGTTACTTTACTATTAGCTATGTCTTACTATATATTTAGGATTATACTTATGACTCGGCTGTCTCGTATTTCATTCACTAATACACTCATCATCGCCTAACGCCAGAAACATAACTGTCGGTGTTTTTCCTTAAATCCCATTTTTATTTGTGCTTATCTACGGAATCGAACCGCTACCAATACAAATCTCAGCTACGCCTTGATCTGCTTTACAGACATTCACACCTTGTTAGACATGCATGAAATAAAAAGACCGGTCATTTTTCATGCCACTTGTCCGTTAAAGATAAGCATTTTATTTTTTTGAGGAAGCGAAGGGATTCGAACCCCCGGAGCCTTGTTAGGGCTCGGCAATTTAGCAAACTGCTGGTATAAGCCACTCACCCACACTTCCAAATAAAAACAAATACAGAAACCTTGCAAGTGTACCCGCTCGAGGATTTGCGCCTCGTTTCACCAGTTTATCACAGGCAACATCACTAACAAATGTTTAACGGCACGTATTTCTATATCCGTTTAATTAAAAATGTCTCAAACTGTTCAGACCCACATTACGATGCTCGTTCTTAACTATGTGCTAAGTGACACAACGCACCATAGATCACACCTCTGCCGGGCATTCAGACTTTCTGCCCCAACCACTATTCGCCATGTCCTTAGGCAATACCTTGTAAGAAACATTTTTGTGACCCCGCTGGGGCTCGAACCCAGGACCCCCACATTAAAAGTGTGGTGCTCTACCAACTGAGCTACGGAGTCATTATTATATGCAGGGCATATCGGATTCGAACCGACCTGTTATTCCTGAGTGACAGTCAGGTGTCCACACCAAGCAGACCCATACCCTGTATATTTTAAATCACTTCAATGATCGTTTGTAAGTTTTATATCACAAAGATATATCAAAGTTTTTATCTGAAAAAATTATTTTAACTAAAAAACGTTAATTGATATTATTTATCATTGTTTTTTCAATTAAAAATACAATTTACCTAAAAATTATTTAACGGGAATATAAATAATCGTATAGTATATAGCTATATCCGTTTTATTTGAAGAATGAGAACAACTACCTCCAGATGTTATATAATGGTTTATAATTTCAGTATTAACTTTAATATCTATAACTGAAGAAACCTCAGCAGAGTTTATAAACTCATTAATTGTAGGTTCTATCGTTTTATCTAAAGTGTATTCACTATTAGTATCTACAAACTTAAAAACCTTAATCTTTGTTTTTTTATAGTTCTTCATAACTTAATATGGTAAATCAATCGTATCTACCTTAGCATTATTCTCTTGAATACACTTATCGCACATCAAAGGATCATGAACAGGTGCATACTGAGAAGAATAAACCTGTAAAGTGTGACCATTCCTTTGAATCGTAGTTTTCTTAGGAATTAATATAAATATCACTAAAATCATTAAAGTAATAATAGTTGATATAATACTTATCCTTATAGCTTTATCATCCCACAGAGTTTTTAAAAGTGATTTCTTTTTAACTTTGGTCTTATTCATTTTCGTATTATTTAGTTATTATAATAAATGTATCTGTCTCTTCATCTAAACCTGTTTCTTTTAACCATTGATCTCGATCTGATTGGTTTTCAAAAGTTTTTACGAAACAATCTGTATCACTATACCAAATCTTTACACGTGGTTTTATACGTAAACACTTATCCTGAAGTTCACCATCAACAAATAAAGGTCTCAAATATAATTTATCATTATCAGGATCCGCAAAAAAACCATCTATTGAATAATTCCATTGACGTCTTCCAAATTCTTGTCTAATAATATATTTGTATTCTGGTTCTGCATTAGAATGTATTAAACGATATAACCAATTATGTGCATTAACCTTAATAACTTTTATTGAAGATGTACACGTATCTTCAATAGACATATATCTAATCAGTTTTGGATTAAACTTTAATACTTTTTTACACGTTTGTTCCATATTGTTTATTATTGTTTAGGTGGATCAGGAAGTTCCATCCAATGTGTTACTTTCTTTAAGAAATCTTTATCACTGTCGTTGCCAATAAAACCATTTGATGTATAATGTGCTACATCTATTAATTGTCCGTTATGTTCAGGTAATGGGGCATAAATTAAAACATTTGTATTAATGTTTGGTTTCTTTTTATTAAGAGAAATCCACTTCTTCTTAAACACTTTTTCTTTATCTTTTGTATCTAAAGATAAGACAACAACATCATCAAACTCATCGCATATAGTTAATACCAGGAATACTGTGCCTATAATTGATATGATAATGAAAAAGAATCCAGTAAATATTTCTGAAAAGCTCAGTTCAAATTTTTCATGACTCTCTTTTGCCTCTTTATATTTTAATACACAATAAAGAAAACATAGAAGAAAATTGATAACTAAATTAATGATATAAAGTGTTAGTAACATACTTATTTAAATTATATTTAAATTTTATTAAGTCTTAAATTTTCCTTTATAATACAATAAAATACATGTTTTGTCTTTCTAAAAATAGTTAAATCATTATGTTATCACGTCATCAAATTTTCCAGCTTCATATAATTTCCGATATTCTTTTATAAATGATTTAGCTCTAGTCAGGTGATTTTCCAAAAAATATATTTGATTAGAATTGGACTCATTCTTATTACTCAAAAATTGGGAAGCGACTAGAAATAGTCGCTTTTCCCAATCTATTTGTTTCTTCTTTTTCTTCGACTTATCTTGTTCTTTTTTCATGAATCAACTAGTCATTATTTAATTTACTAATGGAGTCTAGTTTTGCTTTATACCTCTGATCATGCGCATATCGTTGATTATACATTGTATGCTCATCATCTCTAGTATAGTACTTATATGTCGCCGTAACATAGTCAATATCTTTATAATCTTTAATGACGTTATAAACGATAAAGTCATAATGTTCAGCCGGTGTGATATATACCCAACCAAAAGCAACTTTTCTTTTTCTGTCTTTTATATAAACATTGTTGGTTTTTGCGTACTTCTTGAATGACTCATTAATTTCAGCCGCAACCTTAAGCTGGTATTCATGTGGCTGCATATAAAATGAGTCAGGCATATGAACGAAATAACTTATTCGCTCCCCATTCTGGCTTTTACAAGAAATATTCATAAGCTTGTCTACATCCTTCCACATTGTGAAGCCATCATCAAGCTTCTCATAATATGGGGATTTGTATTCGGCGTACCAAGTTTTCGCTTTAGGATAAGCGAGGCAAACATTAATAACTATACATACTGTACAGATAAGAATGAGAACTACTGACCAAGTATCTTTTGTTTTCTGTTTCATTGCTTTTATATTTTAACCAAAATGAACTAATAACTCCTTACCTTGATTGACTTCAAAGAAGTTGCGAATTGCGGAGTATAACACATCGCCAAACCCTTTAAACATTTCATTTTTATCAGGACTAATGACATAAGGTTGATCAACATCTTCATGTCTTCCCCATTTGGTATCTTTCCACCATTCCAGGAATTCGATCAAATCTTCAGCATTTGACCAGCCAAATACATCTTTGCCAGCAGGTGCAGATTGGAAATATGTAGGCTCTTCATACTGTTCCTCACAAGGATATCCGTATACCCTGAAATAGGGAATATTGTCAAATGCATCATCCTGGATTTTATTGCTATGAACATAAATTTCATCATTAGTTATCTTAACGATAGTATACCGATCATAATCAGCACTATATGAATCTTCTGCGTCCCACGAAAACGGTTCAGAAAAATCAAAGCCCCAGTACTCATAGTTATCCAAGATAAACTTCTTCATCTCTTCAAACGTATGGTCTTTTGCTAAGAACTCTTCACATTTTGCAATGACGTTATTGCATTCCTCAATAATGTCATCCATGGTCAGCTCAAAGCGATAGATCCATTTACCGTTACTCATACGGCAAAAGGCTACAGATTCATCATAGATCCATTTACCTTGCTTGACTTCTTCCATGTAGTCATTGAACATAGATTTGCTGTCTTCATCAACGAGGATATCAGGATTCATTAAATAAAACTCTATATTATCCTTAGCTTCGGATAATGCACCTTTAATGAGACGAAGTGTATCTTCCTTCGTCGTGACTCGTTTATATATGTATGTTGAACAACTCATGCCTTTTAATTATTAATCTGGATTAGTTTCTTCGATAATTCTATTTTCCCATTCTTTAACCGTTTTAGGATATACTCTCTCTTTACATGACCTAAAATAGTCGACTTTCTGCTTACCTTCAGCAAGAATCGCATCAATTTTCTTTTTATCTTCTTCCGATGGATTATTATTACACTTTTTCAGAATAGTGTTTATCTGCTTAGAATTGTTTATCATTACTGATTCTGCAGAATCAGTCCACTCGATATTTTTACTATCATGGTGTACAGTATGGCGATGCTCAGTGATGATAGCCATGTAAACAAGCTTACCTGTATTTGATCGCTTGTAAAGTATTTTTGTCCAAGGATCATAGTCAACTTCGACCAAATACATGATATAATTATATTGATTAACAGTAGCTGAAATCAGACGCTCATACGGATTGAGATTAATATGCTCAAATTCCTTATCTATGCTGTCCTCGCCGTTTTTGTTTCCACAACTAGTCAGCACCACTAACGTTAATGCAAATAAAATAGTAAAAACTCGTTTCATAACTCTCTATTATAAGGATTAAAAAAGTGATTAGAATTCAACATTTTACGTAAACCGTTTTTAACCAGATATGCATCAAGCTCTTCGTCTGTGTTAAACACGTGTTTAACAAATTCACCAGTCATGAATTCAATAAACACATGCGGGAGGATAATGATACGATCTTTGTTGATCTCGGGTTTGTATGCATAAATAGAAGCCTCAAATTTATCGTTCTTTACCGACAAAAAGTCAGTTAACCATCCAACAAACGTATCATTATCTACGGTTCGGACAGCTAAACTATTGCCCATACTTTTAACCTCTTCAACTTTGAAGTGAGTTACATCGAGTGTTCCAACAGTAATACTGGCAATTGCCTGTTTTGAAAAAAGTCTTGTTTCTGCCATCTCTGCATATTATTGGTTTTGATAAAGAGCTTTCAGTTTATCTGCTCCAGGAAAGTCTGCCATACATGAAGTAGCTGGCTTAACAATGTCTCTTTCCACTGTTCGTCCCGACTTCGTTTTTGCAAACTTAGGAATATCAACAGTAACGATATGTTCAGTCAGGTGTTGACGGATCTTATCATTCTTTGCCTTATTGTACAAACGAGTATACAATGCAGCAAAGTAGATAATATCGTTCATGGTGAAATTGGGGAATAAATCAACCATATTCTGAGACAAAGTTCCCAATACCATCTGAGTAAGCAAAGGCACACGTCCACCTAGATGTGCTATACTATAAACCAATTGCGTTGTTTCTGTGAAATCCCGGATGGTTTCTGACATATCATTAATCTTTTTAGTCATCTCAGGATTGAAATATGCATAGATATTGTTTCGAACTTCAAACATCTTGTTGAAGTCTTCCCAAATATACAGCTTGTTCTCTTTAAAGACTCGAACAAACGCACCCTTTTTGGTCTTGCAAACAATCCTAAAATGGATGTCAATATCATCATTAATAGATAATGTCTGTTTGATATTTTCAGTTGTACTCATAATATTAAATAAATTGTTCGTTGTTGAATTAACTCTGCAAATTTAATGCCGAGTTTTCAACAACGAACAATTTATTTCGCTAAAAAAAGCTAAACCTTAAAAAATAAGTAAAATTAAGAAAGTAATCAAGAGAACAGATGTACCTCGACCAGTCTTAAACTGTGCACATGATTCTTTAAAGTTCTTTTTTGTGAACATATCATTAACCTTTAAAAAATACGGTTTGTTACCATTTTTATTAACGATAAGCATTGCAATGAATGTCGCGATCAAAGCAGAAATAGCTGCTGAAATAATACTACTAATCATAATCTAATAAATTATTAAATTTAACCTATAAAATTTTCACAGCTATTATACTGTATTTCTTCAGTATTGTCTACTGCTATTATATATATTATGGTTTATACTCCCAAAATTCTATAGTTATATTAAGGTCTTTAAAAATTGTTTTAATCATGGTAAGTACAACATCCCAGTTACCTCCGCCTCTACCACATCCAAACATAAATGGAAAAGCGATAACTTTAATTTCTTCATGGTTCTTAATGTAGTTTGCTAAATACTTGAATGCAGAGTCTAAAGCGTCATATGATGTATACTTCTTTCCATCATAACCATAATCAAATTGACCAAATACATTTACAACGTATTGAGTTTCATTGATTTTTACGATTTGAGCTTTACCTAAAAGATGGGAAGAGTTATCAGTTTCAGCCCATAGCTGAATATACTCATGGTATACAATAGGATATTTTTCTCGAACAAACTTAGCTGCTCCAGACTTCATTGCACCCTGACAATTAACCTGATGAATAATCATCTGTCCATCTGTCGTTAAAAAATCACCTTTCTTATATAAAATTTCCATATTTCTTATTTTTATTTTTGCAAAGTTAATAATTAAATGTGATATAATTATATATTTAACAATATTTAACATAAAAAGTTTCTATCAAAATAAATAATAAAAGCTTTATCTGATATGAAATTAAAGAAAGTTTTCAGTGTTATAAGCTATATCATTGAAGGCTATATAACATGGATTAAAGATTTAGTAACTGGCATGTCTAAACAAATTTATAAAGACAGAATGTAGATTTGCAATGACTGTGAACATAATGTCCATGGTATTTGCGAATTATGTGGTTGTGTACTAAAAGCAAAAGTTAGAGTAGATTTCATGTTAGATGAAGAGGACAAAAGTATAGACGGATGTCCTGAAAGAAAATGGTAATTAATTGAATTATGGGATGGACCGATAAAGGTAGTGGAAACAGAACATTAGCTACAACAATACCAAAAGCTGGTGTAAACAATTATATTTATGGTGATGATGCGCATACCGATGCTGCATCATCAGAACTTGCTTTTGCCGGTATTGAAAATGGAACAAATTTTCAAAATACATTTGAATTTGAGGCACCTGAATGGATAACAAGTATTTCTGCTGTTGAAAATTCAAATAGTATAGATAATTAGAAATACTATAACCTAAAATTTAATGTTGCTTCTAACGGAGAAGGTCAACCAGCGAGGTCAGGAAATATTGTCATTAAATACCATGAACAAACTCTTACATTAACTGTTAACCAAGAAGCCGGTGGAACTGCAGCAGGATTTACATTATATATGAATAGTGATACAAATTATTCAGAAACTTTAGCTGCTATAAAGGTAAATGGTAATACGGTTACTCCACCAGCATCAAAAAGTATATAGATATTTACATCTGCAACACCGCCAAGTACAAATCCTGGTCAAATTACTATTGAAATATAGCCTTCAAATCCTTCAGGAACTTCAAAAACATTTTACTTATCATTTAATACGAGCACATCATATAATAATGATAACATCGTTTATAATAATTTTTCCGGTTAGCCCGATCCATTACCTAACGGATTATCAGCATTTCAATATCTAACATCTAATAATACTGTATAGATAAAAGTTGACAATAATAATTTGATTTGGGAAGATATGGTCGATGATGTTTCTTGCGGCTAGAGGTTTTATGAACCAGAATATAATATATATCCAACGATTAATATACTTATTTCAAATAAACTATTATCAGTTTCTTGGTATGTACAATATACAATAAAAAATGAGTCTCCATTTACCGTTGAATATGTAGAATTATAGTTTATGGAACCATCTATTAATTCTGGTAATAGAATAGAAACACATTATACATTATATCCTCAAGGTTCACCAGATGGTGAAAGTGAAGAAAGTGGATCTGTATTAATGTCTATGTCTGCTAATCAAGTAAGTAACTTATTTGAGTTGGCTGGAGAAAATGGTATTATACACAAAGAAATTGATGCAACAGGTGAAGCTGGTAATTTAGCGGCAAGAGTTAGTCAATATTCATATATTAATAATAAGGATGATACTATGATAATAACTTTATACCAACTGTAATTTATAATAAATATAATAAATTAAAATAAAATTATGACACATAATATACCTTTACAAATACTTGATGAATACGCAAAAAGCTTAACAAATAAACAAGCTAAAATGTTGTATGAGCACAAGTTAAATAAAAAATATAAAAAGCAGCTTAATGAAGGCATGGAGTATTAGTCAAACAAAAGTAATAATATAATGTTGACTGAATTCATGATCAAAAAGGCAAAGACAAATATAGGTACCATTATTGAAAAATATGCTAACAAATATGGAATGTAGTATAATATCTTCAATAACGGCATACATCTGTATACACCATTATATGAAAATTATGTTTGTCTATTATCAGACCTTATTAATGATGGTTTTGATAGAGGCTTACTAATATCGATGGTTAAAACAGAAGACGAAAAACAGTTAATCAAAAAATTATAATATAATAAGATGGCAAAAATATTAAAACGTAAGAAATTGTTTGAAGAGGATTTTAATCAAACAGGACAAACTACTCAGCAACCTGCTTAGCCACAAACTTAGCAACCGGCTTAGCAATAGCAACAGCCTGCACAACAGCCGCAGTAGTAGGCTCAACCTCAACAGCAACCTGCTTAGCAGCAACCTCAGCAACCTCAACAGTCTCAGCAACAATAGCAGCCTCAGCAACAACAGTAGCAAAATAATGATATTCAACAACGTGTAGCTGATGTTCTCAAAAAAATGGAAAATGCATATTGGGCAATAAGTAATAATGTTCCTGAGGAAATACAGAAATCAGTTCCAGAATTTAATAAGGATAATGAACAAGCTAAACCTATAATCGATTTATGGGAAAAGTTTAAGGGTGATCCAAACTAGACTACATATAATGCGTTTGTTGATGCTTTTAAAAACTTTGGTGTTCCACAACAAACTGATTAGAATCAACAGCAACAACAAGCTATCAATGCTGGTTATATAGCAGATTTTGATTTTAGACAGGCTTTATAGGAAAACCTTAACAGATATAGCAAAGAGCAAATGATTATAGACAGCCTTAACTATTATTACGATCCTGAATAAAAATAATAAACGGAATTATGGCAAAGCAATATAAATACGTTTATGATTTGAATTCAAAAAAACTTATTAAGAAAAAGCTGAACGAAGAAGATAATAACGTTACGACAGATACGACTCAATAGCAAACAGATCAAACTACAGCACAACAGCAAACTGTTCCTAAATAGTCAATTGAATCTAACTAGGACTATCAAAAAGTTTAGATTGAAAAATAGAACAGAGATAAGAAATATAATGACGATATTGCTACTCAGGAAAAGTTGTTGCAGGTTGCTCAGGTAAACGCATCTAAAAATACATAGAATGGCCCGTATGACCCTGTAATTGTTGACCCTAATGTTATTGCTATTCAGAGAAAAATAAACGATATAAAGAAGCAATACGCTATAGATTTACATACTATAGAAACAAAACGTTTAGACCTTCTGGCAAGTCTTTCTAAAACAAATGAAAGATGGTATTATCTTCCTGATAAGTATAAAGATTTGAATGAGTCAAACATAAACAATGCAAAAGTATATGTCAATTCATTAGTTGGCAATGATGATAACAGGAAAATCCTGAAAAATATGTATGATTTCAAGAGAGTGTTCAAAAATACGGATCTTCTCTATGGAAAAGATCATAACGGTTATTTCGTAGTCGCTATTGATAGTGAAGACCTGAATAAACTTTCTGATACACTCGAAGAAGAAGGATATTTGAGAGATAATATATTAGATGCTATCATGCCTCAAATTCTTGATAGAACCTCAATGATTAAATAAAAATAAAGGTTAGATATTAAAAAATCTAACCTTTATTTTTATTGTTGATAAACATCTGCAATTCCAACAGTTCTTATAATATCTGTTACACCGTTAACATAGAAATCGACAGTCAACTGTAAAATACCTAAAAGTTTTCTTCCATCATAATTCGGTTCAACTGAACTAATGGATCCTTGCTTTTTATCCATAAGCTTATATTGACTTATAACCAAATTAGCTTCATTTAATGTATCCGCCTGAATATGCTCAACTTCACCTTCACTTCTATCTGCAGTATAAGATATATTCGTTATATAATCTCTTATGATATATTCTTGCAATTCTTCTATACCTTCAGCAGGTAAATCATTAACAGTAAAAGTGAAATCATAAATTCTTGTCGTCTTTGAATAACCATATTGATATATGTCAATATCTTCAATTATTTCTGACTATATTAAGTCTCTATCACTTGTGTTATCAAACGTAATCATCGCTTGAATTTGAGTAGATATAAACTTGTGTGGCTCAGTTGCTTCAGGTACTGTTACCTTAACTTTATTACCTCTTGCTTTCTTTCCAGTTTTCGATAATAAATCAATTGTTGCTCCTTCATTATGGACTACGGTACCGTCGTTATAGTATATCGTATAATCTATGTTTACCGCATAAGTATCTTCTCCTGCCCCTGTTTCATTATTCGTAAATGTAGCAGTTTCGCCATCTGCCCTCATAGTATGCATAATACTTATTGTTGAGTTAAATCCGACTATATAAACATCCCTATAATAAATTTCCCTTGTATATTGCTCAGCACGATTATAAATAGCGTCTTCGTTTATATCAATAAACATAAAGCCGTCAGCATGGTTAATCAAAGCATTACCGTAAACATCTGTTACTGTCATATTAGGCGATTGTGTTCCTAATAATTCTGGTCTTATCGGTAATATTGGATTACATGATTTAAATATCGTCTGTTTATTAACAAGATTCAAGTAAAGATTAGGCGAGTTATCAAGTTCATCTATAATATACGACTACCAATCCCAATCGATTCTTAGAGGTACAGAAACATCATCGCCGTTACTGTTATAAAATTCTGTTGTCAGCGTTTCTTGATCTGGATATGGTCTTAATATCGCAATCCTATCTTTTTTAATGGTTACAGGAAAATCTCTATAAACATATAGATTATCATCGCTATTAAATATTACACTTACATCAGTATAAATGTGTTTCAGCATATATGGATCATATTGACAAACAGTAGCAGAGTATGTTGTATCTAAGTAATGATTAAATAACAATGGTAAATGCTCATAACTTACTGTTATTTCATTCGTTTCTGCTCCATTATAGTAAGCTACTGACTCTTGACCGATTTCACTAACTCTTAATGTGTACTATGCAGCTCTTAAATGTGCTGGACACATTTTTATGATATAAGGATTAGACGTCAATAAAGGCGATATATTATCCAATTCTACATAGTGTTCTGCCTTATTATGGTATATTTTATTATTAAGCTTGTATAAATCAATAATACCGTCAAGGGTATAAACTATACTTCCGTCAACAGTCGATACATCTGTAACCCTTAAAATATACTCATTGTCAATAGCATTATTTGTATATTTGTTATGAATCTATTCTTCAGTTGAATAACATATCTTAACAACTTGATTTTCAATAAAATGCTAAGAAAAATCTTTAACATAAGTTAAGTTTTCTTTATAATTTACTGAAATATCTGACGTATCTAATATTAGTTCATTAGCCGAATACACATATCCTTGTATATTTTTATTAGATTCTAATGTCCTTTTAGTTTTTAACTCTGCAAGGATCCTATTTGAATCTGTATCTAACGGAGTATACACTGATATTTTTGATTTATTAGCCGTATAGCTCATATATTCTGGATCATCCATATTAGGTGCTTTATAAATACTGATATCAATAACCTCCAATGGATAAGCGTCTGCCAGAATTTCTTTCGATAAGTTATCGTATACACATAGTCCAACATAACTTGAGTTAATTAAAGTATCCGCATTCGGATTTTCATCGCACAACGATATAGTAAACTAAACAGGATGCGATAAAGCTGCTGAAACTCTTGTCGCTCTTTCAGTGAAATTATTAAACATGATAAAGTCACCAGTTTTCGGTAATTCCATAGCATAAGATATAGAATCATACTTAATCTGATTATCTGTATCTAAAACAGGATCTATATCATATATTCGCCAATTCTAAGGATACATTGCATAACCAGATTTCATGTAAATATCATCAAATAGCTGCTGTTTTTCTTCGGTTTCCATTGGAATACCATATCCTGATTTTTCATAGAAATCTTTATCGTTCCAAACAAAATCTTGATTAAGAATAATATCTACAGGAATAGGATTACTCTAAACCTTTATAGTATCATCAGAATTATTAACAAATATATTATTGTAGTGGTCAAACGCATTAACTTGTATAGTGTATTCACCCAATCTGTTAACATTTACATCAACAAATTTATTCACAGTCATATACTGGTCCATTACACTTGTATCAAGAAACTTATCTTCCGCTGGATCATTAATAAATCCGGTCTTATCAAAATAATAAATAGGAACTCTATCTGATAGATAGGTATAATACATATCTATTTCTTGTTCACCTTGTTCTATATCGTAATAATATCCGAACCTTATTTCTGCACCTTGTGCTTTTCCAACGTTTATTTCAGGAGATTTATTTCTGAATATCATTCGGCCTTCAAGAACCTCAAGAATATAGTCACCTTCTAATACCTAATTAGTATTTCTGATAATATAATTATGCATTATAAACATTGGAATATTCCACTTATTCCTTGCACTGTAAATTAAATTTGAATTAAGTCCAAAGTAATTTCCGTTTGTATCGTCGTCAAGGTTTAATGCGGCACCAAATATATTTGACTGTGCAGTAGTTGTAGGTATAGGTGCGAGATAGATTTTCTGTAGTCCCCTATAATCATCGACTTCATTATTTCTGCTCTTAAATACATAATATTCTTTACCTGTATATTGGTCAATAACTGTGTTTATTGTATAACAAACATTGTTTTTCCAGTTGCCGTGACAATATCTTATATTCGCTTTCTTAACCTCTATTAACGGAAGTTCATCAGACTATATCTGGCTTTCCTAGTCAATATTGTTATAGAATATTATCTTATTATCTCTAACTAAAATCGGGTTTGTGATATAATTTTTATCAGTGAACTCCGCAAGTGTTCCACTTTCCACTTTATCAAGCTGAAGTCTGAATTGGTATTCAGTAGCTGCAACAGGGGTTTCAAATGGAGGCGATATATAAATGGTATGACCGTCTATAACAAGTTCATCGTTAATGAATTTTTCTATATTCCAATCTTCATAATCTTCAATAGTCAAATTAGTAAACTCATTCAACGTACATGTAAGCATTGTGCTTGAGTCTAAAAATGCTCGGCTTGTATCTACGAATTTTGGAGTAAACTTTCCTTCTGAAGTAAAATCCTATATATAATGCTCTGTAACATATGCCTGTGTCTTTAATCGCTCAATAACCAAACCTTCACCGCATATATCTGAGATATAACAGTTAACACCAAGTATATATTTTTCAAGCCATTCTTTTACTGAATATAATTTTGCCAATACTTCATTTGTTCTATACTGGTAAATTGGTATAGTATTTGGCGTTTGAAAATACTGTGAAGCATCTTGCGGGGATTTTATCCAAGTAAATATTGTCTTAGTATTTCCTTCATCATCTGTTACAGATTTACGAGCACGAATAGCTGTAGAACCATCTATATAATAAGTAAGGTTTTCACCGTCAATGTCTTCCATTTCATTTAAATGGTAAATCATTGTCAATCGGTTAAGTTTCTTGTATTTTTCGAACTCTCCGAAATCAACGTTAATCCTTTTGAGTTTGGTCTATAATGATTCGCCTTTCTGTAAATCATAAGCTTGTAACGTTATAAACTTGTCTCTACCGGTTTTATCTTTTATCTTATACCATTCCTTAAAAATAAGATCATAATATCCTAAGAATTTAACTGCACCGAGCAAAGCTTTATACGTTCCTACATAAGGGAATATATTGTCATAGTTAATCATTAATTCTTTCGATTTATTATTAACTAATATCCAATCGACACCTTCTTCATCTGGGTCAGACTCTCTGAAAACTCTTGAATATTTTTCTGGATCAGGAATACCCATATTACCAAGCAACGCTCTGTAACGTTCGTCTTCGCCTTCGACTTCTGTAAAGAATGTTATTAAACCTAACAGATAATCATCATAAACAAGTCTTTCTTCTGTTTCACCCGATTCTCCATCTATAAGGACTTCTTCTGTATACTCATGACGAATATACATAGCCATAATATTCTGATAGCAACCTTCCAGTTCTGCTATAAAACCAACAGCGAAATTCAAAGGATCTTCTGTATTTTCTTCTGCGACATATTCTTTATCCCATATAATATCAGCAATAGTATTAGATGATATAAATCTCATTTCTGAATCATTCTAAAACCTAAACATGAAATTCCATCCAGGACTGTTCAGTTTAGGCCTTATAGGATCCGCACCAGTATCTTCAAGCATAATAATCGTATTAGCAGCAACGAATTCTGTAGAAACTCTGTCTTGCCATATACATCCTTGATAACGAATACCAGGATATAACGATTTTTTAGCTTCACCAGAAAAGTTAGTCTAAATCAATGCATCAAGAATATCATTATATGTATGATCTGGTACAACTGGAGCTGGAGCAAGTGTAATACCTTGGTCTTCTGCTTCATATGTACCTACATATGCATAAACATCTTCGGTGTTATTACTTACCCATTCCTCATAATCAATATTAGAATCGTTAGGATTTTCTGAAGTATTTGTTATAACATTCTACGTTTTGTTTATAATACCGAAGTTATCAAAAACAACTGAAACAGGATAATCCATAATATACGATTGTTCAAGTGTATTAAATGTAATACGTATATTATTGCATATCCTTTCCCGTTCTGTATGAGTATATTCTTCAATTACACCATTAACGACTCTTCTGTATCTTGTCTTTTCATAAGATTCTGATGGGGGTGTTAAATCCATTAAAAGAAGATCTTTAACTGATTCAAAACTGCCACCGACTGTATATGTTGTTTTATCTGGATCATTAAACTGTATAGTAACTGTTTCATCAAAACGAACTTTGCCGTGTTCATCTACCATAATTTTAGGATTCGACAAATCAAGGGTTCCGTTTTCATCGATCCCATACATAATATGACCTTTTATGTCTGATATAAATAGATGTTCAACTATCGGATGGGGAATAAGCTCCCATTCGACAGTATATATTTTGGTCAAGGGTACTTCATACCCTTTTTCTGTGAACATTAAAAGTTTATCTAAATTTGGCATAGTCAGTTACAATTAGTTTATATTTTTTGCATCTTTGTCATATGTATATGCATATGCAAGCTTTATTTGTTTAACCTGTTCGATAAGTTCTTCTATCAGTTTTTCAATCTATCTAAACAGCATATCGTTTACCGGGTTTCCGAATAATTCTGGAGATAAAACGTTTTTCAATATATGGTGTTTATAATCATATCCCAAATTTTTATAGTCGTCATACATGTGTTTTTCCTTCTCTGAGAACGACTTGATATAATTAAGTCTTGGCATAATTTCATTAAATTCCCATTTAACTATTTATTTTGTTATTTTACTAATATCAAACAGAATAAATAAAATAAAATATTATAATATGGCTAAACAGTTATACACTATTGGCATTATTGATAAATTAACAGGTAAAGAAGTTACAAAATTCAATATAGAAGGCTTTGATTTTAGTGATGCTGTAAGCAAACTAAGTTTAAGTCAATATGCAGATTTATGTAACCTTGATAAATATCATGTTGTAAATTTAACAGAAAATAAATTAATACGATATAGTATGAAAAGAAATAATAAAGCTCTGTATGAGTAGATAATGCGAAACGTTTCAAAGCAAGTTAAAAAAACTTTGAATGAAGGATATTGTGATTTATATCCAGAAAAAAGTGACTTAGTAAATCTTCTTGATGATATCAGAAACACTTCAGGGGATCAAATGGTTTTAGATGAAATTATCTAGATTTTAAGTTATGATCAACTTCTTCAATTAATGCGAGACTTATGTTAGAATTGGGGAGAAAATTGGTTTGATGAAGATGATGAAGAAGATGAAGAACCTATAGAACCTGAAGATGTAGTAAACTTTGGTTATGGTCCATTAGGTTAATAATATCAAAGAGGTTTAGTTTTTTAACTAAACCTCTTTGAATTTAAATAATTACACCTTTTTCTATAAGTTTCTTTGCTTTCTAATAAATATGGTCTGCTAAATCATCTAAATTATCGACTGAACAATAATGTCCACCTTCATCAAACTCATATCCGTTTCTACTGTTAAGAAGTTCATCTAACCAATCAAACGTACGTATATCATTATCATCATCTGCATCTGAAGCAATCATATTTAAATAATACTTTTTATTAGATGACTTATACTCAAGGTAATGAATCGTTCCTTGATAATCACTATACTTAACAGGAAATTTATAATCTGGATTATTAAACAGAATATTCTTAATATTCTTCCTCAACCAATCAAATGTTCCGTGGGCACCGACTATATTATATTTCTTTAACGTTTCTGCACTACTACCCTTATTTTTATTGCGTTCTTGCTTAATAAGATAATAGATGTAGTATGATATAATATTAGCATACATTTCACAAGAAAGATGTTCTAATAGATTTACTCGATAACGATCACGATCATCATAAACACAAAAATCTGTTAAATTCTTAAATATACTATCACTAACAGGGTTTGAGCTCTAAATTTCTCTATGATTATATTTGCAATTTAATTTCATCAAAACTTCATCTTTATTAATGCACATATAAAAATAGTAACAATCGCATTGCCAAGTTCCATAACCAACGCACTTATCTATAAAAACATAATTTTTTAAGTTAAGATTCATAAGCTCTTCAAATTCCTTAAACTCTTTTTGAATTAAAGGACCGATCTTTTCAAACTTATATTCACCTCTGGCAATTAAATCTTTAAGATATGCTTCTATCTAATCTTTACATAATTTATATCCTTCCTGGTCTTTAACATTATGTACAACATGCTTAGCTTCATAAGGCCAACTAGTTACAAACTCTACAATCTTTTTATAAAGCGACTAAGGTATTTTCTATGTAATCTTTTTTAACACAGCTTCTGGATCTTTATTGCTTACCAGTGTTGCTGGTTTAGTTGTGACAGTTGTAACTGAACTTTTCTTTTTAGCATTAGCATCATATAGAGTTTTAATTTCTTCGATTGTTGCTCCATATTTTATTGCTTTTTCTCCGAAATATTTAAACGTTTTAAGCTTTTCTATATCCTCTTCTGATTGAGGACATGGTTTCTTCATTATAATTAAAGCCGCAACGTATCTGTCTAGTAACTCATCTTTTTGAAGTCTACCAATAGGTTGAACAAATTCTGCTTCAGAAGATCTCTTTCTAGAACATGTAGAAGCAACACTTAGCTTTACATTTTTAGGTATAATTCTATTTGCTTCACTCTCATTCAGTATGTTTAAAATTAATGATTTTATATTTGTATCCATATTATTTTTGTATTTTTTACTATTGGTTAACGACTATGCCTAGACATTTTTTCTCATTCAGACTTATATCTATTAAAGCATATTCATAAGCATCATCTTTATTATGTCCGAATAACACATCAACGCCTATTGTCCATTTGTTTGCGTTATAATAAACATTAGAGAATATCTCATAATTTATCATCTGAATAATCTCCTCTTTATTACAGTTCATGGTAAACAGATATTTCTCTAAATCACATCCGAACATAGGTGAACCTAAAACTTGTCCAGGTCTTGTACCTAAAACAACTTTTATTTGTTGTAATATGTTTATTGCTTCATCCTTGGATTCTATCTATAACTCATAATCTAAGTCTGTCGGCAATTTGCAATATATCTCTCTTATCATGTCAACTGTTTATAATTTTCTAATGTTAAGTTTTTATTAGATGTATATTCTATTAACGTTATGTTAAATGCTGATACTGATTCTAACGACTGTTTGTCAGAATAAACTGTACCATCTGGCGAAGTAAATCCTCCTCTGATCATCGGCAAAATATCTTGAACAGCCCTTGTATTTCCGTTCATATTCTGGTATTCTCTTGTCAGTACAATATCGCCATATTCATCAATTCCATAGAAATCTTTCTTACAGTATATATTCTGGTTTTCAACGTCGGCATCAAACCAAACTTTTACTGAATCAATGCCGTCAATTTTTTCAAACAATGCGACTATATCAGAAACTGGTATTATATCTTTTCGTTTAAACCCGATAAGATAATTAGATAACGCATTCAAACATGTCGTATAAATGCTTTGTAAGTTATAACCATTCCAGATTTTAACTTGAGCATTAACAGCGAATCTCGGAGTTTTCGGAGCCAACAGTTTATTTTCAACTGTGATAACTCTTTGTCCAGAATTTTCAATAAGGTTAATTATATTTTTCTGCTCATCACTTGTTAATGTAAATAAGGCTTCGTCACATAAGAAGTAATTGCTTGAAGACGATATGCGTTTTGCTAAGTCAGGAATAAGTAAGATGTATATCGTATTATCAGCTAAATGAGTATCTTCAATTTGTTGCTATGCGAAATTCCTTTTGCTTAACGCATCTTGCAAATTATTATACAGTTCTTTTGCTTCATCTGAATCACTTCCATAAGTTGAAACAGCTTCTTGCCATTCTGTAAACGTACTCTTATATATCGTGTTATATACATCATAGTTCAGCTGAGCCATATAATTAATTTCTTTCTAAGAGAAACCTTTTATGACTTCAACTGTACTGAACATATTCATTCGTTTAAAGAAATACTTGTAGTTGATTTCATTGGCTAATACATAAGATCTGGATGTATGCGGTGCAATCAACTGAGTCAGCATTATATCTTCAGCAGGTAAACCGAAAATAATGTCAGTATCACTTGTAATCTTAAAGTTTTCATTAAGACTTACCTCGGTACCATCTTTCATATAACCAACACCTTGAATCTCGAATGAACCCGGAGTATTAGCAACATCTTTCGGCAAGTTTCCACCTAATCCATCAGTTACTGCATATTCAACGTATATAGTTGCGCCTTCATCTGGTATTTTACCCATAACGCCATTACCGAAAATAACATCGATACCACCGTTAATACCCGTTTTAACAAGACATGCCTATTGGTTATAACCCATATCTTGTAACGAATCCATTTTATCCCATAATTCACCGTTTACATAAACATTGATATAGTACTCATCAATATCTGCATAATTCCTTTCAGTGAAGTTATAAGACTATAATGGTCCTCCAGACGCAGTTGCAGCTTGGTATTTAATAACACCTTGTAATATTGTTGCTGTTACAAAATTGCCGGCTGTCATAGTGATCTAGGCTGTATCAGCACCGAATAATATCGTATATGTAGCACCAGTATATACACTTATCATTTTTGTCTTATTAGGAATAAAACATACTTTACCATTTAAATCCTAATTACCTGTATCATAATAAGTTATACGTATAGCACCACGAGCAGCTATAGCTCGTCCTGCATTATGTCCTGCAAGTCGGGCTAAACCTCTAATTTGATCTGGTCTATAAGCTGTTTTTATATTCAAGCCGGTAATAGAATCTTCTATATAGTAGAAAATCATTCTTCCTAGATGAAGCACAACTGATAGAATCTATGCAAACGGAGATGCCATTGTAAACTATTCGCCTGTTGCATTATATGTTCGTTTAACCCAGTTTACAGCATCAGCCCAAAGCTATTCATATTTTAGTCTGTTTAACTTGAATATTTTTAAATCATATATTGAAGCCATTTTTATTATGCGTTTTCAATTTTAGATAATCGTTTGTTAATTTCTCCTATCATTTGTTTAAGACTGTCGTTTTCAGTCTGGAGCCGTGATATTTGTTCTTTATACTCTTTCTCTTTCTTCTGAAGATCACCAACTACAAGTGCAATAGCTGCATTATAGTTAACTCTCCAATGATCCTCGTCATCCTTTTCCATCAAGCATGTTAAACCATGTTCTTCCAAATCCTGTGCTAAGAAACCGTATGATAATTCAGAAGTATCAATCCACTTAAATTGTATAACTTCAGGTATATAGATAGACGAATCTATACCTTTTTGTATATCTGTTTTCAAAGCAATATCAGAACTTGCGTAAAACGCATTTGCATATACATTTTTTCGTGATACATATACATTTGGCTCAACATTACCTTCTTCTGCGATATATGCAGTTTCACCGAAATCACGTTCTTGATAAGATTGTTCTGTAATACCTAATATATAGTATTTGCTATAATTCGCGTTTGAATATTTCAGCGAACCTGCGTTATATGTAGACCATACAAGTTGACTGTTTGCGTAATTATAAACAGGAACTTTACCATTTTCGTTAATACCAGGTTTTTTCCATGTAGTACCGAGTTGGTTCAAACCGTATTCTTCTGATAAACTACCCCAAAGGGAAATGTAAGAATCTTCATTAGGACATGCAAGAATAAGATTCTGTCCGTTATAACCGATACCCGGTAACTGGTTAGTCGGTGTTGTGCTGTTTTTTGAACCCCATACAATACCACCAGACATTTTACCACCGGTTAACAACAAATAAGTTGATGTATTATAAGCTCTTTCATTATCTAAATGGATCTCAAGCTGGTTAATTAAGTTAGATAATTCATCATACTTGTTTTTAATATCTGTGCTTATATCATCGATGACCTGGGTTGCGCGAACTGCCGCGTTAATCGAATATAAAGAAACATCCAAGCGATATAAACCTGAAGCAGTATCTGATTCGATTTTAGTAATATAGTAATATGGAATCATTGCATTATTCAATGACTCTAAAATATTCTCTTTAGAAACCATATTCAAACGATTACCAACAACCAATAAACGGTTATTTAATGACGTTCTGTATACTTGTCCGTTATATGTCTGCTCGAAATATAAAGATTCAATACATGTAGCGGGAGATTGTGGTACTCGTTTTTTATCATAAAGCTACATTATTTGTGCTGTCTACATATATATTAAAAAACTATATTTTTCTTTATTTATCGTTGAATTTAACAATATGCGAAACACGAAGTTAGCAAAATTGTATAATAAATAGAAAAACAATTTAGATAAATGGAACAGATATTAATAGGATTCGATTTTTCAATGAATAAACCAGCAGCGACTATATATTATAAAGGGCATTATTACCACTATTTCTGGCCACTAAATTTAAATAAAAAGCTTATTGAAAAATACAACGAAGCCGGGGTTTTTGTACATAACAGAGACCTGCCATCTATTAACGTTAAAACTATTGAAAACTCATAGATAGTTTTAATCCACACAATCCGCTCAACCGATTTAGCAAACATGATTATAGAAGATATAGATAACTTCATTAAAAAACAAAACCTTGAAGATTATGATTTATATGTTTGCTCAGAAGGATTATCGTATGCTTCAAAAGGTGACGCGACCCTAAACCTTGCAACTTATAAAGGTGTTTTACTTTCTAAAATATACGAACATTACGGAGATCATTTAAGAAGATTATTCACTTATCCGCCTATATCATTAAAAGCTACTGCTGAATGTGCAGGCAAAGATGATATAAAAGATAAGTCAAAAATGATTAAAAAATATATTTTAGAAAATAACCAGATAAAAATGAGGTTATGTCTTGCTAACAATATGCTTATAGCCAAGAAAAATTATATCACTGGTGTTGATGATATAGTTGACTCATATTGGGCATTAAAAACTATGGTTAAAAAAGAGAATATTTCTTTAAATTAAAATGGCGATTGATATCAACATTAATAACGAAAGTGCGATTGATAATATTCAAGATTCGTTATCGGACTTTAATAACATATATACAGAATTAGCAACTGATATGGTGAATAATCTTAAACAATATCAAGATTAGTCATATTGGAACTATGAACGTATAGAAACAGAATTAACGATATATACGCATTATACAGATACTGATCCGAATAATTATTATACATAGACCTTTTATGAATTTTATCAAGCATAGCTAAATAGGTCAATACATTCTGATGGAGACTGGAAAGATTTCTGTAAAACATTCAGAGAACAATGTATAAACAATAATGTCCATAAAAATATAGATTTATGGTCTTATTTAACTGTATTCTTAAATGAGATGAAAGACTTCATTTCATCAGAACAACATATACATTTAAGCAATCCTACTTTCGATGCGCCAGCAATAGAGAACGACGGTTTTTTAGAAGCTAAACCAATTGTTCAAGGCCATATAACAGACACAACAAGCTTATCAGAAGAAGATTAGCAAGAACTTCAAAACTTATTAGAAGGGTTATAGCCTGAAGAGGAGTTTCAACCGGGTTATGGATATGATATGGCATTCAATATAACTGAAGCGATTACACATTATGTCGAATTAACTGTACAGTCGTTAATAGCCAGTAACGCCGTTAATGTATTGAATAAAATGGGTATAAACGAAGATACGCTTGAAATCGCTTAGAAAATTATTGATATCGCGGATGCCGCGATATTCAAGATTAAAGCAATTATGCCGTGTATACCTAAAAATATTATGTTTACTCCAGACTTTACTTCTGCTATGACAAGCATAACAACATCTCTTAAAGATATGTTTATGGCCATGTACATAAGTGCGGAAAACATGTATTATGAAACAATTAATCAAGCGATAACTAATCTGCCTAGTCTAGAAGAAATACAAAAAGATCTCATCGATGAAGCTATAAACATAGGCATCACTCTTATTGATCAACAATGCATAAAATATACAGGTCATACGCTTGTTGAGTTATATTACATGTGTCAAAAATATATTGCTCTGTATCAACAGTATAGAGAAGTTCGAAAACAAATGAGAGAGCTTGAAGCAGAAGGTTATGACGTTGATATAAGGGCAAGTTTTTCATGGAATTCTGATGAAGTAAAACGATAGCTTATTGAAGAGTTAAAAACTGCATCAGATATAATATTTAATGCGTTTTTAATCATATAGATAAGAGATGCATTTTATAATATAAAAGGATTAATCGCTGAATTTAATAATATCGATTTAAAGGTTCTTGTTGAAGGTATGAATTCATTATAGGATTTGATGGATTTATTAGATGAAATAGGATTGAATGAAAACTCATGGACAGTTTCATTAGCTGAAGCAATTGAAATCGGTATTAACGATTTTCAAAACAAATATAGAGGTTTAACAAGACAAGTAGAAGCTATTGCAGCTGCAACAGGCGTATAGATGGCAAACACCTTAGTATCGAATATCGGTATAAACATGGAAGGTGAAGGCGTATCGAAAGCATTTGATTTTAAAAGCAATTTAGATGATGATCCTGAAAGCGAATTCGGTATAACATTAGTTATCTATAAAAATCCCTTAATAGAGAGAATACAGAAAAATCTAACCGGCATATTAACTGGTGCTGAAGATAATCAAGGACATAAATTATTTGATGCAGGACAAGTATTAAATATAATGACTCAGCTTAAAGAAGCATATAATTTAAGAAAGGATAGAGATATAGATTTAGGTGATTTTATATTCAAAATTCATTTTGAAATTGAAGGATTTAACTCAAACATTCCAATAACTACAGATGTATACGAAAACATTATGTAGGTTTTAAAAGATTATGAGGAGCAGAAGGAAGCAGATAAAATTAATGCGATGAATACCTTTGAACTAGGTGTTGTTACTGAGGAATACACGTATGATCCTGACATGGTAAAAAGAAGACCTACATTACAACTTGTCCATGATATATATGCGTTAATGCAAAAATTTTTCCCTATCTTAAAAGTGTTTGCAACCCTTGTCTCTAATTATAAGATTAATAAGGCAAAAGTACAGAATAACTCAAAAGGAAATATCTTTGCAATGAGACGAGTTCTCGCTAAAATCAATAACTTGATAAATTATCTAAATACAGACCAGAAAAATTTCTATACAGTTAGAACTTTAAAGACGTTCGATTATATTGATAGGAATATACGTTTTATAGATTATTATGATATTAATCCTATTGAAGAAGGAGACGATAATAGGCAACTAAAAGAAAAAGATATTACTTCATGTACATTTGATATAAATGTAGAAGAAACGAAAAAACTGTATGATTATTTGTCTGAAAATAATCTCGATAATAAAGCTTTAAAATTAGAAAACGAAACAACACTGTATATTGATGTTGATGCGTTAAAGGAATAGAGAGAAGAAGTAGATGAAGGTATAAATGCTCTGAAAAATTTCTTTGGCGAAGACGCACATTTATTTGTTTCTTATCCGGAAACAAATGTAAAAGACGGGACTTATGACGGAATAGATAAGATAGAAGTTTTAGAAAACGAAATCTATTATTCTGATTCGTCATTGCCTGTTATAGGAAGTCAAATATTAAGAGCATATCAAAAAAATAAAGATGTATCAGTATGACAGCAGAAGAGAAAGCGTTTGTTGATGATTTAATAAGAAAAGCATTATAGGTATAGACTGATGAGATTGAGGGCCAATAGGTTATAGATATTGACACTCTGAATCTTTGTGCAGTTGACTATGATGAATCCACAAAAATAGAATTACCTGATATATCTGAAGAAGACATTATACAAAGCGTATATTCAAACGAGGATTTAATGAAAATCTTGTTGTCTGATCCAGAAGATATACCTGACGTTTTATCTGATATTCCTTCTAATGAAAATGTTATACTTGAATTCTCAGAAGGAACAGTCAAAAATCCTGATCCGGTTATTTACGATATAACGGTTTCGCCTGGTGAATAGATCAACGAATCGACCATAATAGGTCAGGTGGAACAAGAAGGAAAACAAAAACAGATAAAATCAATTTTTTCCGAAGGCGAAATATGCGGTAATGAAGATAATTCAGATTTCTTTCATTTATATCCATCTTCATGCAACAGGCATATAGTCATTAAAAATACAAAACCCGAATCAGGTGGAGATTATGATCTTACATTAAATATAGAAAATTTAACAGAGTCTTTTAAAAATGAAGGTATACTTTATGCATTGATAACCAATAACATGTGCTAGTCAATGCTTCCATTTGTATTATCAAGAAGATATAGAGGCAGTATAGATTAGAGCGGATTAAATAAAAACCAGAAATATAGTGATACATTCATTAAGAGCAGACTTAATTCTTCAGATTTCGCTGCAGATAACACTGAATTCAGTCAAGAGTATATTAACATTTATAATGAAGATTCGAACGGTTTAAAGATATACGATTCGTCTATACTGAAAGTAGTCGATAAACTTCAGGAAGAGTTTGCATCAAAAATTATAGCTGAAGATGTTACACCGGAGACAATGAGGGATTGGAAAAAACGTCTTAAAAAGAAGCGTAAAAGAAAGAAAGCTAAAAAAGAAATAACTGAAAAAGTCCAATCACAAACCGATAAAATAAAACAGTCTGAAAATCCTTATAACAAGATTAACGAAGAGAAAGATCGTTTATTATCTGTCAGAGAGAAATATATAAATGGTATTCTTGATATATACAGGAACCGGGATAAAATACCTCGTTGCAGATATGACGCGAAATATACAGACTGTAAATTTCTTGTTAACGATAGCATCGATGGAGATGTTCTCAAGGAAGTAAAGAAATATGATGACGAATTCACTTATTCTGGTGTAGGCGAAACAGAAGAATATTATAACTATTATTTTAGTTTACTTGCGAATATAAACCTATCTGATAAAAATGAATATACAGAAGAATATTATTAGATAATAACTGATATTATCAATAAACGTATTATTGTAGAATCTACTGAGTTAAAAGATATTAAACTTAATTTCTGTAAGCTGTTTAATGATAATGTTTATCCTATATTCAATATAAACAATCCTTTTGCAAACTATACAGAAAATTATATCGATTCACTTTTTGGAAAATTCGATAACCAGGTTAACTCTTTTGTTATGAAAGAGAATATCAAGTTTGCAAATAATATTGAATAGGAGTTTACAGATAAGGGGTTAGATGAAGAAGCAGTTTATAATGCAGGAGAATTATATACATCAGATAATCAGTATAAAATGATATATGATTATATCAAAACTTTATTCCCAGCAGACAATGATGAAGATGAAACTGCATGTGACTTAATCGCTGCATAGTTAGCTACAATGTATACATATATCAAGTCATATGGAGACGGTTCAAATAATATCTATAAAGATTTAAAAACAGAAGACGATAAGTATCTTTATTATAAGCTGATCAATGAAGAAGCTGAAAAGATAATGACATTCTGGGATAAAGTTGTTGCATTATATGAAAACAATGATTTGAACAGCTGTATCCGACAGTTATATGAAATATCCGGTCAATATAAAGATTATGCTACTTGGCCTTTACCAACTGAGTTAACGATTAATAATGTCATATATAAGCATTATCTGTTTGAAAACATTCCTCCAAAAGATGATACAGGACCGGTTGATATTTCAATAGGCGATTACGCATTTCCTGATAAAGTCACACCACCTGAGATACCAGAAGAGATTGATGTTGATGAAGATGAAGCTTTAGAAAAAATGTTAGAACATGAACTAACGGAACCTACATATGATCCTGTCACGATATTAGATTTCAAATACTGGCAGAAATATTTCGCATTAGCAACTCTTATATGTCTCGTACCAGCGTTCTGGAACTGTGGTTTGGACATTATGCCTTGGATATAGCTAATCTATCTCCCATGCATTTTTATCGCGATAGACTGCGTTTATATCCCGTTTTTCAACCTTCTTATTGTGTTTGGTATTGCTATACGAGGAATGTACCCATGGCCAATAATACTGTATCTGAATACTTCTGATCAACCGGCTTCTATATTGACACCTCTTATCGGAATTTTAAATAACCTCAGATTAACTTTAAGACAATAGTTATAGAACATTCAAGATATTCCTATACAGCAGCTGGTTAACCTGTATATAAATAAATTACAGAATGAAAGCAATCAGCTTAAAAAAGAAAATAAAAAACTTGATGCTTATTCGAACAACCTTAAAAATGTAAGAGTCCCGAAAGTAGAAAGTATTAGAAAAGAGTTTTCACAAATAGTGGATCCTTATATTGATACACGGCAAAGAATAACAAGGTTGGATCAATTAGCAAAAAAGCAAAGAGTAAGTATGTATGGCATAGACAGATTAGTTCATTAACGAAATTAAAAAAATGATGAAGGAATATAGTAAATATACAGATAAAGCGTTTCAAAGCATAATCGATAACTTATTCCTTAAAAACCTATGGGGTAAATGGAAAGCCATGGGTATTGATGAATATGATTCCGAATTAAACACTAAAATGACATTAATTCCAGGTCATATATATGCATTTAAATATAATGCTGAAAAACCTACGGTATATGATAATGGAAGAATAAAATTTGAGTATTTTGATCGTTTACCTATCATTCTTTGTTTAGGTCATAAAGATAAAATAATCCATGCTATAAATCTGAACTTATGTAACTATGCATTAAGAACTTTAATACTTAACGATTTATGTAATATGGATCCAATGTTTTTCAGATACCAAGCTTCTGACCAGGCTCATCAAGGCCTTATACCTATATCGAACACTTTACAAAAGTTTTTTCTGAATCCAGAGAATATAGATAAGTTTTTATAGAGAATAAAAGACAAGTATCATGTTAAAAATACAGGTTTCATATTCAGAACTTATGATATAAAGAAAATACAAGGGATAAGATTTATAGAACCATGGCAATGGAAATATATTCCGTTTATCGATTATAAACAGAATGTCAAGAACAGTACATTACAGTTAATACACAGCATAACCGGCATAAACAAAATAAAGATATGAGTTAATTCTCATATCTTTATTTTGTTATTTTAATAAATGTTACAAAATTAGCATCTCGTCGCTAACCTTAAAGTTTTCACCTATTGAATTAATCTTATCAAAAATCATATCTTTAAGGTTTTTAAGCATTCCAAAATGACCACTTCTTCTTAATATCTTGAATATAATATTTCCTGCTGCTTGTTCACCTTCTTCAGCCAAAGATTCTTTTCTACCGTTCCTGATTAAATCATAAAGGTAATTAACTTTCTAATTAAGAATCATAAACTGGCGGTCAGTTGACAATTCATAGAATTTCTTATTATAATAAATGATTTTGTTAATATACATAGCAGCGGTTTCTTTTATAATCTTATCCTGTAACTCTTTATGCGCCATTTTAGGAAGTTTAATCCAGTGGTTGTATTTAATTGAATAAACACCATTACTTGCATTTTCTTCGTTAATATCTTGCACATAAAGCTCAACATCATAATTATAAACAGTTAAATCTGTATGTTTTTCATTCCATGCATTTTTCTTCGCATCGAAATAATTCTTAACAAGCTACACATTATCGTTTATATCTTTAAAATTAGTTATAATATGTAAATCTATATCAGAATATTTTGACCAATTAAATCCTGCAAGTGATCCGACAATAACAATATCTACAGGAACGAAGTCTATATCAGTCGACACAACAAACTGTTTAGCGATATTAATTAGTTTTTCACGAATATTATTTTTCAGTTTATTGTTCTCCCAGATTTTTGAATTCAGATTCCCTTTATACTCAAAAGACTTCAAATTTATTTCATCTGGAGAAACACGTCTATTCTTATATTTCATTGAAAGTAAATTCTTTTTATTATTTATTTAATTTAGTCAAGAACATTTATAGGGTTAACTAAATTGTTTAAAGACGTAACTCCTGGTACATAAACATCGTCTACTGTTAATTTATATTTGTTTTCTTCCATAATTGATGGTCTTCTTAACATCAAAATAACATTAACTTGCTCTTCATCATTGAACATCATTCGAGGATAGATCGAATAAGCCAGGTTATAAGGCATTTCGTTAATGGTTCCATTCGTTGCATCTTTCAACGGGAATCGTTGAATAAGATTTAATCCGTCTTGTGAGTAATATCTTGGATATACCCATTGCATTTGATATAATAAATTCCTAAATAATTTAGTAGGTGTATACGGATTATCTTTTTCAGGTAAATTTATGTCAGTGACGTACGCCTCATTATCTTCGGTATCAAAGAAATAATCTTTGTTTAATTCTTTAATATCAGCAAGAGACATATAGTTTTCCTGTAAATATTGTCCAGTATCTGCTGTTTTTGGCAAATACTGATAACCATTACCGTAAAGTTCTATATGTCCAGGATATGGGTTATCTGATGGATATTTATAATCAGGATATACATTATTCCATTTCTGCATCGACCTTAATAAGTTAAATGATCTTAACTCATAATCATTTTCCTATTTAACGTATATAGCTGCGTTATTATTAAGCTAATCGTATTTCGAACTTAAATATAACTCACCATTATATATAAACTATTCTTGGTCTTCAATAAGCTTCGATTTATACAAATCTGCGTTGTAAACAAGTTCAAGATATGTTTCGTATATATCATCTGGATCATCAGCAGAAAATATAGGTTTCATTACTCTGTTTCTAAGAACACAGTAATCTGATTCCCTAAGTTTATCCTGAATATAATTAACGTTTATTGTAGATATGGAAATAGATTTAATATTATCTTGCAAGAAGCGTTTTTTAAACTTCAATGATGACCAGTTTGTTACAAAAGATTCATCTGATCTGTCATTAAAATTCGTATAGAACTATTCTACAACATCGAGTTTATATGGCTTAATAGCGATATTAATAGGCTCATCTGAACCTTGTAGTTTATCATTAATTACAATCGCTTCATCCATAGTTTGATTATAACCGGCTATATAAGATATAGGTGCAATAACAGCTTTCAACGGTTTAGAATGATACAGATAGTAATTTTCCTCTTTATTATAGAGATATTCTTGGTTTAACCTGTATATTAAGTCTTCATCATGAGTATCTCCACGTGGAACGGTAACGGCTAAACCGCCAACATAAGCATGTGCGTATATGTATACTGGCTCTGGGTTCTTTGTTTCGAATAAAAGCCATATTCGCCTTGTGCCCTATTGAGCTTTTGCTAAATTCGCTGTAAAATATATTGTTAAAGTATTTTCATATGTGTTTACTCTTAATGCAGCGCCTGGGATTGAAAATCTCTGGGCCGTTGTATTATTGTTACCGCTATATAAATCTTTTAATGGCGTATGATATACATCAATGTCAGTATCTATAGGCGCATATATAATAGTTTTTATTGAATCAGAAAGCAAAGAATCATCTAAAGCCTGTAACTTTATATCGATATTTAAACTAGTATCTAATATCGCACTTTCTGTATATTGAGACATTTGTCCCCAGTTATCATAACCAAAATCTTCAATATTGAAGTCTATAAAATATGAAAATTGGTTACAGAGAATTCCGTTCTCTATGTTGTTAGCTGCTTCAAGACGTTTAATGTCATTATAGCCATCCATTTTGATTACAGGCAATGTCCTGTAATCTTTGTAATCGTTAAAATGAATCTATGTTATATACTTCTTTTCAAAACTTCTGTTAGAGGCATCTGTTATATAATACGGTATTTCATATATTCCATACTCGTCGTCTACATTTAAGTTTTCTTCAGAGTTTTCAAAAATACGGTTTAACAGATTTAAATCATAAGTAGTGCCTATAATATCGTCGAATGTACTGGTATTCATAGTTATGCCAGAGTTATAAACATATGTTCTCGTGGTGTCACTACTATCTTCAACTACCATTTGGCGTTCTATACTGTTTTCAAGTATTGTTTCACCAAGTGTTGTAATATACGGCTGATTACCGTTATTAGAAGCATCTATATAAATCTTATTGTTCTTAACCTTTATATCGAACATAGGTTCCGGATAATCATCTGACGTTTTCTGGTATTCTGTCAAAGCATTTGTATTCTGCCAATCAGCCTCAACAATATAAGAATTAGTCTAAACATCATATGTAGCAACTGTTTTTTTGCTATAATATTTCAAACCTTCTGGGTCAGCAATCCACTGCATAATTTCATGATGGCGATAATATAAGCCATTTGGATCTAGTTTATCCAATGTTATCATATTATTGCTCGGATTCATGTACATGTCTATACCCGAGAAATAGCTGACATCTATATATTTTTCAATAAGAGCTGTAGATGGCGAAATATAAACACTCGTATTATACATATAATATTGTTCTTCATCTACAACATCATATTGCGGTTCACCTGTTTCAGGATCAACAACCGGTTGACCTGTTTCAGGATCAATAATTATTTCTGTTGTCTATTCAACGACTAGTGAAGGATTAGTTATAATAAGTTCGTCATGATACTCGTTTAAACGCTCCGTATCGCCGTCTAATTCCATGGTGTATAAATGCATGTTTCCATAATCTCTGTACTCCACAGACACGTCTATGCACTTAATAGAGCTATATCTAACGTAATCGTTAAGGTTCTCTATTTGAATAATGCCGGAAACATCATAAAACTTCATACGTTCAGATTCATCTACAGAAGAAGGAATTAAATCAGAAACATCAAATAATGTCTTATTTGCTGGAGTGGATATCAGGAGCTATCTAAGCTCGTCAATATCCACATTCTTAAATTTAACATCGTCCCAATTTCTTACGTAATTACCATATTCATCTGTTTTGTAAACATAATACGCTTTTGGTTCGGTTGACAAATAATTACCTCTTATATAATTAGGCTTATAGTAATAGTTCTTCTATGTACTTGTATCTATACTGTCTTCATTATAATTCCAATATGTATGTACATAACCGTAATTATAATCAGAAATATTCAAACTTTTTTTGTTCAAAAACTTATCGGTTGAAATAACGAATCCCTATATACTTGAATTGAAATCTTCCTATGTAAGTGTATAACAGTTTCCATTATTATCAAGAGCAAAGTTATCGTTGTATAACGTATAATAAGCATCTGCGTTACCAATATTATCCTTCCTTATGTACAAATTATCGAAGAATAATTTATTTGCTTGCTAAGTGCTGATAAACAAACCATCGTCATGCTATGCATAAAATAATAATTGGTTATCATCACCACCGCCTGCATATGTATTCGCTCTTGCCATAAGAGACATAAGGTTTGTAGACAAGTCTTTATTTGGGAAAGTGTATTTGTATATATCTTTTCCGTCATTTAAAACAACTTGTCTCTTATAATCTTCTGGAAAATATGTATAAGGGATATAATTATATGTACATGGATCCATAACAACAGAAACATCTGAAACCAGAAGTATACTCGGATCCAATTCGGTCCCGTCATAAGAGTTTATAGAAATAAGCGAGTTATATATAAAGTTATTGATATTATGCAAATTTTCTTCCCATAATGCAGCATCTTCATTATACTCGTCATTAAAGTTCTATACGTCTGCTATGGTTATAGGATACAAGTATCTGTGTTTATCTAACGAAGATTTAATCGTAAACGGTCTTAATTGCTTTATATGTTTAACGAAATGCTCTTGCGTACATGTGGTCAAATCTTCTGTAATTTCGACCATATACATAATCGGCAAACTGGTTTTTCCTTCTATATTAATGACATCTGTAACATATAAAATATCGCCCACCTTGTATTTTGGATCAAGGCGAGTTTCGTTCTGTACATATGTTATGTCGTAATCAATATCTTCATAATCAATAGAAGAATCTGGTAATATATCATCACCGATATATACGAAAAAAGAGTCAAGCGGGCCAAAATAAAATCCTGGCCCGGGTTTTCCTTTTTTACCTTTCTATGCCGTTATTCCTATACCTGGTAAACCATGTCTTTTCATAATTAAAATTATGGATTTATGTTAATTTTATATCCTATAATGTTCATATTATTCTTATGCAGATAAACCTCTACATTATCAATTAACGAAACTTGTATGTTTTTCATATAAAACACCTGTAAATCATTAAGCAACTTATTCATGTGAACTTCATCATATTCTTCTTTAAAGTAATATGTCAATTCATGTGGTCTGTAAACCTAAAAATCCTGATACTGTTCATTCTGAAAATGTATGATAATACTTGAATTCGTTGTTACATAATTATCTAAGATATTTTCATACGGATCTGTTTGAATGTTTATCATATATATACATCCGAAATAGATCGTTGAACTGTCTTTTTTTGTGTAACTGAATACAGAAGCGTCTAAATCATACTATAGTTTCTTACAAGTTCCATAGAAATTTGTAATCGTATTATCTTTATACACAACTGGTGAATAACCATAAAGCGTCTTATTAATATCAGCATCCATTTTGAAATATGTGTTGGCATCAAATATAATGGGATAATCTGATTTAAACACAAAGGCACTTAATGTATTATCATAACGTATATCCAAGTTTATATTAGGCATGCTCTTATATAGAGCATTCATATTTATGAATGAAACATAACCATTTATATTATTCTTTCTATTAAGCGTTAATAAGCCTGATGAAGGATTGTTGCCTTCAGGATTATCAGAAAGAATAAGGTATTTAGATTTATGCTGATTATTATCTTCATTGAAAATACTATCCTCTTTATCAAAATTACCGATATGTTCAAGGAACGTATCAATATTTAATGTCATGCTATGCATATTAAAGCCTGTTGCTACCGCTTTAGATAGCTCGATAATATTTTTTAAACGATATACTTTACCGTTTCGCATAACAAACTAATCACCGTCTGTATAATTACGATCCAAAACTATATCATAATGGATAAGCGGTAATTTTCGTGAAGTTATTTTCTCGGCAAATGCTTTAAATTTATTCTCTTCACCATGCTCTTCTATTTCATCAATAGTATAATCTGTAAAAAACAAACTTACACCAGGTTTACCCTAATCACCGGTTTTTCCTTTAATACCGTATGTCGGTATACCTGGTGCATATGTATCGTTATGTAATCTTTCTGAGACTTTCATTCATTATTTCCTGTAAATTTTAAGCTATGGATATAAGTTCTTTCCTTTTCCGAAAGGCACTACAATAGTAATTGTATAGAAGTCGTTTTTCAAATCAGGTTCACTTACATTCAAACCTTCAATAATAGTGTACTCGTCTATATCTTCTGGTTTGATAGTCAATATATTTATTGGTTCATTTAAATTTATGTCTTTTGCATAAACTAAAACTTCTATATTCGAATTCATGTTATAATATGATGATATTGTGTTATTTACATAATTCTTCATACCTGTATATTGAGTATCGTCAAAGAAATTCCAGTTTTCAGCGAAAGCTCTGTTGTTGATAAAGTGATTATAAATAGCAGCAGTTATATTAATCGTAATTTCTGTATTAACTGTATTATTGCTTTCTACATTGAAACCACTATCAGTTATTCTATAAACCAATATATCATTTGCTGTAGTGTATTCCCATTGATCCAATAATATATACGGATGGCGAACAACCATACATCTTGATCCGAAGAATGACTTATCATCAATACCTGTTATATGACCTTCTTTATAAACATAGTTATCTTCATCTGTGTATTTACGATAGAAGTGTTTATCCCATGTAGTGTCAAGTAAAGACTTATGTTCGATAAAAAAGTAGTTCTTATTTAATGTGTAAATCCTATTATCATCGAATACTTTACTTCCAGGATAATTAGCTATATAATTTATATCGGTTATATTCGTATTAGCTTGAATCAAATCAATATCTAAGGCATTAGATAATTCATCATCGACACTGAAGCTAACCATATTGATTGTATTCGGTGTAAACCATCCCTAGTTATATTTTATCATATTAGGAATAGTTAACTTGAACATAAGCGGATTATAGGTTAATGTGTTGTATATATGCTTAACACCGTTATCTATTGTTATGATATGAACATCCATATCATCTGTAATAGATTTTGTATAACGCTCAAGCTTCTTCTGATGCGATTCGCTTACGAGAAGTACTTCAATATAATCCTGAAGCATATTCAAATACGATTTTGGTATATAGTAGTTTTTATAATTATTCGATGTAAATTCATCTGCGATAATCATAAATATTGGTGTTCCTAATATATCTGACAATTTAGACATAACATAGTCATTATTATCTTGATATGTTATGAATAAGTTTTGGTTTGCTGTAATATTAATGTCATCATCATTTATTCTTCTCATTGTCATTACATTAAACTCTGTTCTTAAACCAAACCTATCAAAATAGTTTATATCTGAATAATGTGTTGATGGATTAATGTCTACATACGGTTGATGAGGTGCACCAAATACACCGGTTCCTGGATCAATTTGTTGTTCAATTACATTATACTTATATTGTCTAATATCATCATAATTCTTACTTAACTTTGTAATCTTCTCGTTAACTGTAGTAAGAAGTTTTTTAGCCAAAGTATTGTATTCACCATCAGCCTTGGTTATGATATACGGATGCTGCTCATAATATCTTAACTAATTATTCAATGTATTCTGAGGCATAAGCCATTCATCAGTATTCCTCCATGTTGTATAATTATAACCTGTCGGTACTTTTGGTTCAGTTTGATCTGCAGTCATGTAGCAACCGTATTCAGATAAACTTCTCAGCTAAGCCTGTACAAATATTTTAGATTCACTTTCTTCGTAATTTTCCAATAATTTTGTATCATATTGCGCAAAATATGAAGACCATAAATTATGAATATCTATCGCTTTAAATAATGAATCATGTAAAGTTTTTCTGAGCGTAAATCCAGCTAACATCGATTTGTCATCATGTGCACATCTGTAATTAAGAGCGTACGGTGCGAACAATACAGAGTAATCCATGTATGATTTTATTCCTCCATCACCAAACCTCTTGATTGCGTTATGTGCTTCATGAGCATAATCAATATAGAAATTATGGTTAACTATCAATATAAACCTCTCTACCTGTGATATGAACATTTCATTTCGCTTAGAAATATTGTAATCATTTATTACGAATACTTCATAGTTATCATAAGATTCAAGATGTATATGTGTATTGATAATCTTACTATTCAGCTTAATCTCAAACTTCACACCAGAGAATATAAATTCAAGGGCCTGAATGTTCGAATTATAATAAACCATAGCTGTGTCTATGTTAGTCTAGTCAATAAGCAAATGTTTAATCGGATGCTGAATCATGTTTCCAAGAATAACATCTCTAAACTTATACGGTTCTTCATCGATAAACACGACACTATCTATCTTATTCGTTACATATTGATTTGTATTGTATAATGCAGGTGTGTATACATTCTCAACAAAGTTACCAACAAACTCATAATCTTGTCTTATGTTACTAACATCCAAGACGTTATTAAAATCATAATATTGTCCATTTGATTTCCAGTTACAGTTAACTAATGGATTTATAGCATATTGTAACTCTGAATGTTCAATATCATTTACATCCCTGAACAAATGATCAACATGGATCTATGGAATATATGTAGTGTAATCATAAACTTGATAGCACTATCTATCAACGATTTTTATCTCGATTGCTGTCTTTGCCATAATGAAGTCAGCAGTTAACGTAGTTGTAGAAACAGAATCGACATCATAAACGTCATAAAGGAATCTATATGATTCATTATCATCTGGAATAACCATAAACTTAGTTACTGCAGATATTTCTGTACCATTTACTATAATCGTTCCCTTATGCAATTCATAAACGACACCATGCTAGATCCTATAATCAGTTTCATCTAGCTTTAATGTTTCTCCTGAATCTGCAAACGTTATAAGCTTTTCTTTATTTTCAAGCGGTCTAACAGTATCAACAATCGTATCAATATCTTTTATGTTACTAATACCCATAATAGCTATATTGGCATATTTAGGCTTGTATAACTATATCTGGTTATTTTTCAATAACGCGTCACCGTTAGACATCAACATAGAATAATCAACATTATAAGGCGAACTTATAATCTGGAATTCTGTGCGTTCAAAAATAAACTACTATAGCGTTGCTGCTCGTTGATGGGTTGACACATCTGTATAGCCGTAGATATAATCAGGATCAATAACATTATTTCTTAAATATCCATTGTCAACATTAAATAAGCAGATGGTTTCATACATATTATCATCTGTCATAACAATAGGATATTTTATCTTTTTAACGAAATTATATACCTAATTATCGTACAGGTTATAACTGTTCTTCATAGAAGAAACAGTCATGAACTTAACAACAATATTATAGCGCCAACCTATAGACTCAAAGCCATAATTAGAAAATGCTGAATAGTATCCGTCGAAGTAATCGGACTAATTACTCAATGCATGCATTTTGAATTTTTCAAATGCGTTGAAATAAGAGATAGTATCATCTTTTATATTAACCGGGTCATTTGCTTCAACATAACATGTCCATGCAGAAGAGTTTGTCGCTCCTGTAGAAATTGTTTCATTTTCTAAGTCTATAATCCAATCGTTCTCTTCATCTATAACCTATTCATAATGATTAATATTGACTATTTCATTATGAGGAATAAACGAAATAGAATCGAAATAACTTGAGTTTGTGGTATTAATTTGTCCTGTTGAAGGATTGATATTATTATTCAGAATATTATAATAATCATAAGTGAAATCATCAAAATCATGTGCTGCTATATGTTGAACATACATCTCATCATATTCAGATATGATAGACATACTTATCTTATTATAAGATTCAACCCTTATAAATGAATCGAATTTTTTTACACATGCAACAATACGCTCAATTTGATCTGAAATCGTTGCTGACACTTCAGGATAATTAATATCCTGTGAATAGAACGAAATCCTATAGAATATGGTATTTTCTGAATATCTGCATTCATTAACTGTTTCTATCGGACTAATATAGTTATCAGTATACCTTAAAGCTTCGTTATTAGAAGCGATAATCTCATAAACTATATGAACATAAGGTAAAACACTTAATGAAGAGTCAACACCTAAATCGTTATACGCTCTCAAGTCTACCGGTTTATTTAAAGCGATAAACTTAATATGTTCACCGTACTAAAGTGGTTCTGAGAAGTGCAAGGTAATAAAGCTCTAGTCATTCTCACCAAAAATAATTTGGTCAGATTTTATGTTAAGCATATTCTTTTCAGGTTTATTCTGTACATATTCCTTCAAGAAATGATCAACATCAGTTTCTGATTTAACGCGATCCGCATTATCGTTTGTGACAGCGTAGAATAAACGTGCATTATAATCATCTGTAAAGATATAATGGTAAATATCATTATCTCCGACATATATATTTCCGCTTACATCATAACGTTTCATTGGTCTGTTATCAACCTAATCTGGAATAATATAACCATACTTAATAAAGTCATTTTCAGTTAGATATAAACCAAAATATCTATGCATTGAATACTCATCTTGACTATTATCATTAAACATAAACTCAAGATTAATGATATTCGGGTACAGCAATTCATTGCGTTCAAACCCTTGCATAATGAAATTATTGAACACTTCCTGTTTATTCTCAATATCGCTATTCAATATTTTTTCAGCGAAATATGTTGTTTCGCTTTGATTTGTTAATATACCTCTGTTAATAGATATGCCTTTCCAAATATTAGTGCCTTGCCTATATGTAGGAGATTGTTTATAGTTATCTTCCTCAATAAACTATAAATAGCATTGACCATAATTGGTAAGCATATCTTTGTAGTTATTAAGATACTAACCGATAGATGTATACTGTCTTAAATCATAAGTCATAACTGTTTCTGATTTTGCCAGTATCTCTTTCAGTTTATCAATATCTTTATAATTCACGGTATTGAAAGCTTCGCTGTTCAATTCTTCATCATATCTGAATATAGTGAAGAAATCAGGAACATCTTTACCTATATGAAGAGGTGCAAGAATTTTCATATTTTCATCATAAAGATTATCTTTATTTGTTTCTGCACCATATTCATACATAGTTTCAAATTGGTCATTGAAATCGTTATAAACCTTATGAGCCTTTAATGAATTCTCTGGAACTTTAAATAACTCGGTATTAGGTAATGTAGCGAATATCCTCTTAATGTCATAAGGATAGTTTCCATCTGCAGGAACCGCTTGTTTTCTATACCTCTAATCGTTAAGTTTAGCAGAAGCTTTAAACGTATCTATGTATATATTGTAATCCGTATCAACAACTAATTTAATATTACCCGTTAATTTAGGATTAGTTCTTAACACCATATACGAATCAAGATTTGTATCTATGTCTTGACCTATATTTTTATACTTCTTGATATGTTTTTCATTTTCACCGTTAGTTATTAACAACGACGTATCATAGGATTCGCTACCACCGATTTTACATTTACCGTTTATAACGAAAGGATCTATAACTGTATAGTCTTCATCAAGATGTATGATGTATATATACGGGTCTACATTATTTGTGACTTGTATATTCTGTGTTCCAACCTACGGTAATTTTTCTCCATTTATAATAAGATACTTATTCAGTTCTTCAGGGACGTTATAAAATTCAAGTGTTGTATTTCCAGATGTTGCTCCAAGCAGATTATTACCTCGTTTCGATGAACGTTTCGCACCGAAAATTGTAGCAGAAGCCTATTGATGAATCATTGCATCACGAGGAATAACTGTAGTGCTCGGTTCACCGCTGACATGTGGACTCATATCCGGATCAAGCAAATGCAGGTATTTATTGATTTCGCTTAACGATTTACCGGGTGTAATAATAATCTCGTTATTATTATACTCAGTCATATCAATAAACGGAATATCTGTAGTTTCATAATTGTAAATATCGAAATCAAACGCGAATAATCCCAAATATTTTCCATAAACACCGAATCTCGGCATTTGAATATCGACGTATGTACTTGGTTCTGGTGGCCAAGATGTATAATTGATTTCTATTCTATCTCCTACATTTATGGTTGAAGGATTCAAATAAGCAACGCTGCCGTCATATAAAACGTTATTAATACAGAATTTATATTGAGTGCTGTTTCCATCATCTGTCTAAACTATTTTATATTCACTGATATTCTCTTTATCGATATATTCATAAGATTTACGCACATTTAGAAAATTATGTATAGCGTTAGGATTATAGGAGTTTGCAGGTGCGCCTAAAATAGTTGTCTATTCGTACCCTACAATTATTGATGTTTCAGAATTGGTTAAGTTATATATCAAATTAGGTTCTGTTTTAATACGATATTCTGAGAAATCAATATCTTTAGTGCAATATGGATCAGTGATATCATCTGAATAGATATACTCAATGTTTATAGTATCGCTGGTCGGTGTAGTCGTTTGTATTTCACCATAAATTTGTCTATAATCCTTATTAACAATTTTATAACGAGCATACATAGCTACATATCTACCGTCAAAACTTACATGATGATTATTTAGACTGACATCTAAAGCGGTGTTTATATATTTTCCGTTTTCATCAATTAAGTGTTTATCAATCAGCAACTACTGTTCTTTAGGTTCCTGTATACAAGTTAATTCAAGTTGCCCAACTGATGCGCAAATAGACCATCGATGCATAAAGTTCTTATAATCGTAATCACTGAAAACGCTATCAGGATCCTCTTTTATAAAATTACTGAAATAATGGTTTAAGCTAACATCAGCTAAATCCAAAATATTTACATGAGTGTTATAGAAGCTTGAATCAGATCTCGCTAATTCAATATAGCGGTTTATATTTTCAGATGTAACTTCTTTTTCAACACCGTCATCTATAAATTTGTTCTTTAAAATATTCTTTTTATACAGTTTAGCATAGTTAGAATATGTTTCTTTTTTCGGATTAAACGATGAATCTTCTATAATGAATCCTAAATATTCAGTATAAAGGTTTTTATTGACTTTAACATTAGCCTCATCCCTTTTACTCTTGCCGTAAACCACATCTATATATGGAGACCATAATTCTAATGGATTGTTATCCATATAATTCATTTTTATATAGCCGGTTCTGTCGCCAGGATAAGGTCTTTGCTATAATGTATAATAATTTAATGCATTAATAGAAAGATATGTATCAGGGTCTGTATATGTTGCTTCAATTTTGAATGTAACAACATCCCTTAAATTTCTATCTCTGCTGTCAGGCAAGTACATCCATATATTCCAGAATGGAAATTCTTCTCTAACATCAGGTGTAACAACCCATGATCTGTTTCCAGATCCATCATCGGTATTTTCTATAGATGTATAAATTTTTACCCTTGGTCTATCAGGATCCTTTAAACTTATGGTTTTTATATCGCAAACTAGTACAGTCGGATTCTATAATATATTCTTATAGTCTTTTAATCCATCTTCAGTTATTTTCTTCTTGCAATATTCTTTTGCATAATTGAACCTTTCAACAGACAATGAGTTATAATCCATTTCTTTATATGGATGACCGTCTGGTAAATTTGGATCATGAGAATATACCCTCATATAATCCAATACAGTATCTACATTTTTTATATCTTTTCTGTAGTTAGTTGACAAATAAAAAGTAGAAATATGATGGTATATATCATCAATTTCAGGTTCGTAACTATGCTCTTTTGGTGGTTCTTCACCAATATCGGGATAATCAAAAATTCCAGATGTCAATGAATCAATAACAGACTAATTAACAATAGGTGTTATACGGAAAACAAAAGGATAGACACTCAGCTATGGTATAATCTACAAAGCCTTTGTATTCATCTATGTATGGTCTTTAGGGAGATTGTCCGCCCAATAAAGTTTAAATCTAAATGTAATCACATATTTTTTGCCGTCTACTGCATATTCATTGGCTGCCTCTACAGCTTTATTTCTGATATTCATAACGAAATCGATATAGTTATGATCATCAGCGCTTGCCCATAAAGGATGGCTTCGCCTTGTCATAGTATAGTCATACTGCATAATGAATTCATTGAAATTCTTTTCATTATTTAATGCATAGAATGCCAATACTTCTGGGTCAGCTATAACCTCAATTTCAAGTCTTTGAGGATAAATTCCCTATATATTTGGGATTATAGATGGATCGATATATTTGAATGTGTCTGTATCGATAACATAGCCTAACTATGATGTAGGGATAAACGGTATAGGATATTCAACTTCTGGATATCCGTTAACTAAAACTGATGTATCAATTACAACGTCCCTTTCATTAGGAGTCAGCTTAAAAATGTACTTATAATTTGCCATTTAACTAATGTAAATACTCTGTGAAATTTTAATTATTTATTTAAGAAAAACCCTTATTTAGATTTTATACAAAAATAATTTTTAGTCAAAAATAAATATAAAAAGACAATATATGACAAATGAAACATGTTAAGAAATTCGCTGATTCTTAGAGTATTGAAGATGCATATGTAAATAAAGAAATCAAAAAACCGTTTATGGTATGGGTTACCGGAGACGATACAGTAAAATATTCAGACAGTATATTATCTGTAAAAATTACTATAGGGGGTTATGCTGGAAACTATGATTATATTTGGAATAATGGATAGGACTTAGAATCTTTATTAATTAAAAAAGGGGATAATTTATTCCTTCATTCAAATAGCTTTGGTAGCAATTCTTATTCATGGACTATTAATATAAATGAGTAGAGTTGTGAAAGATCTGAGCGTACTGGTGGTAGCACTGGTCGTATAGATATATCAATCTACAATATTCAAAGTGATATCGATATAATAATAAGCGCAACATTTAGGTAAAAAATAAGATAAAATTATGACAAAATTAGTAAAGTATTTTCAGAACATATAGATTATAGTCGTAGTACAAGACTCAGACTTCCTGGTAAATATTTAAGTTTCTGTGAAGACGTTAGAGATGTGCATTATGATATTGTCAGACCTGTATATATTTCGTACAATATAACGTCTAATACTAGTTGGTATACACCTGGATATGATTATACAGATTCACATGAAACAGCTATAATAACAAATCGTACACCTGCAATATGTGTAGCTGGTTCAAATTTAGAAATAGATAGAGTTGTTCTTAGCACAACTGATAATTTTTCAACACTTACTGTGACTGATGATGTTAATCATATAGAATTAGCTAAAGTTACAGGTCTTTCGGGTAAATATAATGTTACTGAATTCGATCCAAGTATATGTGATGTAACAGTTACCACAGTTTCAGACGGTGGTATGGTAATATAGGGTGTTTTAAGAATTAATGTAAAGTTATATAATATATCTACTAACATATCTTTGACATTTACTTAATTATAACAAATAAAATAAGCGGTTACAAAATGTAACCGCTTATTCATTATAGATTAATCTTCTTGAACACTAATATCATAATTGATATAATTAATATTCGATAAATCTCCGATATATGCACAAGATTCAAACATCTCATCAATATCTTCTATCTTATCTTGAACTGACACTGAAGTAACAACCTTAGTACCTGTTGTTAAATCAGTATTTTCAAATGCAATATTCTTTGCTACATGCTTGAAATACAATCCATTAACAGAATTAATATTAGGAATTGTATCATCTAAGTGTGCTGAAACACCGGCAGAATTCAATGTATTGCTTATAGCTATATTCAACGCATCATCATTAACATCCTTAATCAAATCTGCTATCTCATTAGTTGACGGTAGATTAGTCGGGAATGAAATAATAATCGAATTAGACCACGGTGATCTTAACGGATTCTAAGGATAACCAGCTTCAGAAATAGACCTTGCTTTAATTTCCACTCTTTCTCCTTTCTAAATAGGAATATCAATTTGGTTAATATTCACTTCTGTGGAATCCGCTACGTTTTCTGCTTTCCAGATATATGTGTTAGTGTTCTAATCTACAACCCTTGTTTTCATACTTGACTGATAAACATTCCAGTCACTGAATGTACCTGTAACAACTGATCCATTCGCAACATCTGTATAATCGAACGTATTTAGCTGAACAGGAGTATTATCTTCTTTCACATATCTGTATGCAATATCAAATCCTATAATCTCTTCAACTCTTGTCTATGAATCGTCTCTGTACTTATACTCAGGTATAGAGAAGAAACCTCTGATTCTGTATTTAGGATTAGTGACCAATGCACCGTTATTCCTTATCTATGTTTGGAATGCGGCAACGTTACTTGAATAACTTGCCTGTGTGTTCTACAGTTCAAGAGTTTGAGTCTTTATTTGCTCCTATTTCGCGTTATAATCACTGATGTTAGTAGTTAGCTATAATTCAGATTTAAGGTCCGCTATGGCGTTCTTAAGGCTGTCTATCTTGGTTTTATCATCAGCAATCAATGCAGCGGTATTTCTGACTGTAGCGATATCCAAAGCCGCGTTAATTTGAGTGTTAATTTGAACAACCCTTAGATCATCTGCATTAAGAGTAGGAGCATTAGGCGTATGTCCTCCCCAAGCGGTTATAGCTTTTTCTTTCGCTTCTTCAATCATCTTCTGACCCCAGTCAACGACATAATTATTATAATAATCAGATAAAGGTGTAGAAGTAACACCGGCTTCACTTTCATATAACAATGTATCAGCAGCGAACCTAATCGGAGAAGACCATGTATCAGCTTGAAGATTATAAGCTTCTGCAATGCCTTTAACATAAATTATGTTATATTCATGTGCACCGAATCTAACCTAAATAGTTTTGCTTCTAAATGGATCCTGATAATAGTTAAACGTCGTATATAAACCTGCAACAGCTGCGCCTACAATCCTTTTTAACCTTACTCTATTTTGATTCTAGTTAATAGCTATGATTTCAAAAATAGAATCTGCATAAGATAGCTGGTCACCAATCGAAAGAATATTATTTCTTCCCTGGTCAATTCCGTCTTCAGATATGGTAGAATACATCAAACTATCTAACGTATACCAAACGTTACCGTTAATGATATCCGGATCTTGAGTCACTTGAAATATACCTGATTTTGTATTACTTACCAATGGAAGATTTATAACCTCTTCATCCTCTGAAAAAGATACACCGTTTGTAGTTAATAAAGCTTTCAATGAAATATAATCATATTGTGCCTATGATAAGTTTTGTTCCCATACACTTCTGCTTAATGCATCATTCGCATTAAGAATAACCCTAAGGACTTTAACTCTGTCCGCTGTGTCTTCAATTTTTCCTGTCAGGTCAATATCCACAGTCATACCTGGAAACATCAGTTCTTCAAAAAACCAGTTAGTATCAATCTTAAATGTTGATGGATCTTCTAATCCAGAAATTTGTTCAGGCGTATGTGGTATAGACGATAAAGTAATTGTTCGTCTTGAGCCATCTGTTAAATTTATGGTCCCGTGACCTGTAGACAGTGAATTGACAGACTCTTCCAATGACTTAAGCCTGTTAACAATAGATGCATAGCTCGGTAACTGGTATTGCGAGTTTTTACCCTATACATCTTGGTATTCATATGTAACAAACGTATCGTTTGTCGTCAATGACCTTTGAAGAGCGGTTAACATAGAAAGCTCATTCGCTTGTTGGCCAATGACGTTTCGCATATTCTAAGCAAAGCTATTTATATTATTTTGACTCATTTATAGTATCCGGTTTTTTTTAAGGATTCAGTTGCTGTTTTAATAAATCTATCTCTTTCTTAAGATTCTGTATATACAGGATCATTAATGGGATTAATCCATTATAGTTGACATAAGATATGCTTGTGTCAATCTATAATTCTTGGTCGAAATCAGGTGTGTAATCTTCTTCATTAAGAACAGTATAAAGATTCTGTATTCCTAAATCTTTAATCTCTGTTTCAGGTAATGTCATGTTAGCAACACACATTGTATCATATCTGTAATAAAGCACAGAAGTATTATCTATAATGTCATTAAGAGTATCAATATCAACACCTGTTAACGTACCTTCAGCAACTGATGATATAGATATTGAAGGCATATACATGGTCGGAATATTGAAATCATCATAATCATTTCTTACAATAATTGGTGATACTGTTGGTCTAGCCTAATAATTAGATGTATCGATATAGTCGCTATACCTGCGGTTAAGTGTTATCTTAACCATATTCTTTTCATCGTCCTCCGGCATTATTTCGTTAACACAAAGCCGGTTGACCGGTAAAGCAGAAGTTTTTGAACCATTAACCAATGCATTTATCTTAGTTGAAATATTCTGTACATACTCTCTGGTTTCATCGTTATTCCTTAAAATCCTCATATAGTTGTCTTGTATCGCCATCGTTGTTTGAACATTAGTGTTCATAGCATCAATAGCCCTATTAAGGTTAGAAACAACGTCAGAGAAATCAGACCCATAAATTGATGTCATCGTCGTATTATCGTTTATGATAGCATCGGTGTTATCATAAACAGACATTGTTTTCAAGTTAACTCTAAATGAATAACTGTTACCAAAGAAATTAGTATGTTCAGATCCAAAAGATTTACGCTTAGTTAAAGGACTAATTTTTCCTTCTTGTACTCCATCTAAGAAAATTATACCAAATAAGTTAATAGCATATGCGGACTTCGTTGGATCATCTTGGTCGTAAACACTATAATAAAGAAGAATAGCATTAAATTCAAATTCGCATTTCTTTGTTGTTATATCATATTCTTCCTTAAATTGACTCTTTGTATCAACGTTAACATCGTCATAAGAATTAATGATATAATTGTCTCTGTTATCACCTGTTTTACCTGCGTTGAAATGTTCGTTACATGCAGTTTGAATAAGGTTAAAATCTTTTACGATTTCATAAGCCTTTTTTGTATGTCTACCGTTAGCATAACCTATTTCATAAACTCCTCCCTCTGCGTTAGTCGTATCATATATAGGTTCAGAATCTATAATAGATAAATCGTCTAATTGCTCTTGGGTTCTTCCTTCAAGCTTTCCATCAGGCTAAGTAGCAGAATATGGGTTTCCTGCAACACAGTTTTGCTCACCTATATCTTGTGCTTTAGTGTTAAAGAATACTGGTCCGTTACCGTATGAAGTAGGAATATTGATATATGTTTCATTAAACATACCGAATTCAGTACTAAGCGAATTCCCTGCATCGATTGATCCAAAGCATTGCACAAATCTATCAGGATCACCTTTTTGTAGTTGAATATAATAATCCTTTAAAGGCTCACCAGTAGAAGTTGTTTGATTGGAATATGACTTAAATTCGACAAACTGCTTTCTGTCAATTGCCCAGTGCCAGAATACACGTTCAGTGACTGTGTGATATTCCTGATAATTATAATTTGTCTGATTAAGCAAAGTACATTCACAGTTCATGACATAGTTCTGTAAATCAGTAGCATAAGAGTTTGCATCATTGGTTTTGAAATTCAATAATGCATAATGAGATAAAGCAACATTGTTAACTCTGTTATCTATATTCAGTCCTATGTCTTCAGCAGCAGACGGGAATACATACATCGTCGCTCCGTTATCTCTTAATGGTCTTATTAATGGTGTTCTGTTCATATATTAAAATTATCATTTTCTTTCTATCACCAAGTCTTCAGCATTTCTGACCGAATATGTATTGACATCCCATTCTGTTCCGTATTCAGGCGTATCGTTAACACAGATTAGCTGTAAGCGTACAAGTTCGTCTTTTGATATTCGTAAGAATTTGTTTTCTTTCCTGGAAAGAACGATCCTGTAAAAAGCTTTCTTTTTCTGATCATTAAATCTTATTGTCGCAAATGCTCCAGGAACTGCACTTATAGATGCTGTATGTTCATCACTGATAGTCACTACGTCATTGTAATTGTAATATGTATATATAAGTCCGTCCGTCAAATCGTTATATTGATAAGTCGGTAGGTTCATTCGTTTGAGTTGTGTTTTAGTAGAAAAAAGAACATTATTATCAAATGTAAATGAATCCGGTTCTTCTAAAGATCCAGATTTAGGACCTGAAGCGCCGTAAATATTAACATAGCCGTCATTATTGAATACACCAGAACCGGTTCCTCTATAATGACTTCTCATATTGTCCATATCTTCAATCATTCCATTAATAATCTCTGCTAAAGACTTGACTTCATTGTTAGCCATCTATACACCGATTGCACCGGCATTATGAGCAAAGTTTTTCATTTCTGGTGGAATAGATGAATCTGGTAAAGGTTTTACAACTGTGCCTTGTTTCCACATATAACGTTCCTTTAAAAGGTTATGCGAAACATCTTTTACTATATTTCTTTTTGTTTGTAATGAACCTCTTGAAGGGTTACCCTAGCTATCTACACCAAACTAAATCCTGTCAAGCGAAATAGCATAACATTCAATTTTTGTAGTTAATATATGTCCATCATGTGTGCCCCTATTGGTGGTGTCTATTTCTGGAACTATGATAGTGTCTTTTGACATAGAATCTTGTTCAGGATCATACTAACCCGGTATATAGATATTGTCAAACTCATTCCTGATACTTTCATTATTTTTAGTAATAATGTCAGGAAGTTGTCCTATCATTGTTTTAATTGAAACATCTATAAGTTTATTTTTCATCAGTTTACTGAAAATACTTTTATCTTATTTATTTCAGAAAAACAATAATACCGATTTTAAAATGAAAAACTTTTCGGCAAGACTTACCTTAGTAATTTCTCCATATAAAGAGTTATCCTTATTACGGGAATAAATCCACATAATAAGGATAATTTTTATAGTAAATTTGTCAAAAAACGGAAAGTCAAGTTGGATTTTCTTTTATTTATTTTCTTAAATATTCTAATTTTTCTTAATACCAGTATTAATTATACGCAAAAAAATGAAAAAGTTTACAAAAAGTTTCTAATTAATTTTTAACTTATTGATATATAATAAAATATTTTTTGAAAATTATTATTTTTAATGGGTTTTATTAAAAAATTGTAATATAATTAATGTCCAAATAAATTATATGTAAGAAAAAATGTTTTGTTTTAACCTAAATTTTTTTAAATGAATAAAAACTTTGAAAAAACATATCACTATAATTTTTAGTGAAAAATAAACAACTGTAATGAAATAGAGAACTAATTATAAAAACATAAAAAAGTTAGGTTTATGTATTATAGCTTTTGAAGCGACAGAGCTTCTTTATAACATAATCTCAGAGTTGCGAGATTCAGTCGATTATGTTTCATTAGGCCTATAGAAAGTATCGTACCACGGAGATAGAATGTCAGCCATTGATTTAGCTGAAATATACCGTTTAAGAGATGAAGATAAACTGATAGATAGAATAGTTGATGTTGAGCTCGATATGAAAAAAGAGCCGAGAGTACAGGAAACTGATAAAAGAAATATACTTATTCAAGATGCACAGGATAACGGTTGTACACACTGTATTGTTATAGATTCTGATGAGTATTATACAAAGAAATCATTTGAAACTGCATGTCAGTTAATAGATTAGTATAATTATCCTATAACATATTGTCAATATATTAACTACTATCATGACTATAAACATTTTTTGGTTTATCCTTTTAAGGATGGCATGTATGTTCCTTTTGTGACAAGAGTTGAATATCGCCATAAATACGATTGCACTGATTTCCCATTACCGTCAGATCCTACCAGACGTTTCGTAAGACCTGTAAAAACCATTAAGAAAGTTATTGACGGTAACGGACAAATTAAAGAAGTTAAAGAATTTGCAGTTAATTATCATATATTCCCGTGGAATACAGTTAAGATGCATCATTTAAGCTGGATCCGTGCAGACATTAGAAAGAAACTAAATATGTGGTCATCAAAGAAGTGTTTCCAAGGTTATACTGATTTAATTGATAAGGCAGTTTATTCGTTTGATAATTTCGATGAGAATTGTGAAAAAGCGATGGCTAAGATGTTATTCAACACACCTGATAATTCGGTTGAAGTAAAAGCATTCCCTAAACAATATATTCATCCTAAGGTTGACTATAAGACTCGTTTAAGGCCGGTGCCAAACTATAAGAGACTTTTATTCTTATCAATGTCTGCTGATTTGCCTTTATTCAATAAATTGGAAGATGCTAGTAATGAGACATGGCGAAATGTGGACACGAAAAAATATAAGAATATCGATGTTGACTTTTGGACATATACAGATGCAAAAGAAGGAGAAGAAACACATGTCGATGAAAAGAACCACATGATATATGTAAAACATGATTATTCGACAGACGCATATCAACAGACTTTCTCTAAAACAATATTTGCTATTCGTGAACTGAAAAAACTAAAGCTTGATTATGATTATATCATTAGAACTAATAACTCTACATGGATTAATATTCCATTATTAAATGAGTTTTTAGCGTATCAAGAAGATGATTCAAAAATATTCGCTGGAAGAATATATACTGCATTCTGGTCTGCGTTTAATTTATACGGCGGCGGTGAATTAATGATTTTCTCTAAGAGAAATATTGATATTCTTCTTGAGATTTCCAAAGATCCTATTAAGATGGAAACAGGAAAAGGCACATATGACGATAATCTATTATTCGGTGTTTGGAACACAAGATTAATGAGACTTAAACTTCCATAGACTGAATATTTGCATTCTCTTGAAGATGAATTGCTTATAGATAAAAGTGTACCAGAAGATATTTCATTTGATAGAGTTGCATATTAGATTAAGACTTACATGAAAGATGGAGAATATTTCCCGCCAACAGAGGAAAATAGGATGAATTATGATATTGATAAAATGTATGCGGTTGATAAACAATTCAGGACATTGAAGAAATATGACCCACATAAGAGTTATTTAAATCTTATGGAGAATTATTACGACAAGATTATACATAACTTGCCTCAGAATAAAAAAGAATGGATGTCATAGAAAGAAGAAGATATATTTTTAGGTAAATTTAAGCATACATTACCCCGTGAAGGAATTGCAAAATATGTTAATGAAAAACAGAAATTAAACGGTTATTCATAGACTATAGTATAATAATGGAGCTACATAGGATTATTTTAGGGTTGCTGATATATATCGGTAACCCTTAAATAAATAATAAAATTAAATTTGTGAGATAATGGCGAAAAAGACACCTATCAACATAAAAAATATGTTAGATAACAGAGTATATGATGGAGATTTTTTAGCAATACCAAATGTGAGTAAAAATAAAAAACAGGTAACGCCTGACAGCTTATATTCTTAGTTGAATAATATAGCTATGAAAATCCGGGATCCGCATGCAAGTACATATAAAATGAATGCTGCTAAAAAACAGTAGAATCAATTATATAACGCAAATAATAGTAGTGGTTCATTATATGTAAACGGATGGGTTAGAATGACAACGAAAGGTATATTACCACGAAATTATGGTGATGATATAAATTTTTCGTTTCTACCTAATTTAACCGGATATACTCATCTGCTTCATAAAAAAGATCATTATCATAAGAACACAAATTATTTAATGATTGGATCTATATTGACAGATAAGTACACAGATGAACAGTCAATTATCTGGGGTGCTGGTATGCTTAAAGAGAGAACTTTAACACATAAACCGAAAAAGGTTTGTGCAGTCAGAGGTCCGTTAACAAGGAACGTTTTGTTAAAGTCTGGTATAGAATGTCCTGAAGTATATGGAGATCCAGCCTTATTAATGCCTTATCACTATTATCCTTATATTTAGAAAAAGTATAAACTTGGAATTATCCCACACCATTCTCACATTAAATCAACGTTATTGAACAAATTTAAAAATGATGATGAAATAAAGATTATAGACTTTACATCTTATCCAGACTGGAAAACAGTCATTAAACAAATGCTAGCATGTGATTTTATTGTTTCTGAGTCATTGCACGGTTTAATTATAGCAGAAACTTATAGGATTCCTAATATATGGGTTTCATTCGGCAATATAAAACAAGATTTTAAATACGAAGATTTCTTTAGGTCTATTCATAAACCTCCATACGAATCTTATAAAATTACTGAAAATACGACAAAAGAATAGCTTATGAGCTTACAGAAAAAATATAATAGTACATTTAATATTGATTTAAATAAGCTCGTAAACGCAAGTCCTATTAAGCTTAAGAATATAAATATGAACAATAACATAAGACCGTACACAGGAAAGGTAATGCTTTGTTGCATAGCTAAAATGGAGAATGTTTATATTAGAGAATTTGTTGAATATTATAAAACTTTAGGATTTGATAATATATGCCTTTATGATAATAATGATCCTGATGGAGAACATTTTGAAGATGTTATAGGAGATTATATTAAGTCCGGATTTGTTATTTTAAAAGATGTAAGGGGATAGAAGTTGAAACAAATACCTTCATACACGGAATGTTATAACCAGTATAAGAATAAGTATGATTGGATAGCATTCTTTGATATTGATGAATTTTTACATATAGATGGTGGAATGAATATTAAACAGTTCCTTGCTCAAGACATGTTTAATGACAGAGGTATTAACTGTGTCAGGGTTTGTTGGAAACAGTTTGACGATTCAGGAATAATAAAACCTAACGGAAATTATTCAGTGAAAAAATTTAAGACATTTTTACCGATTACAAAGAAGGACACTGTTTAGTCAAAAGTAATTTTAAAGACACAACTAGATAATGTTGAATTCACATCAACACATGGACCTATTAAAGATCCTCGAGTCGTGTGTGTTAATACTGCAGGAGAATTATGTGAAAATGCAATAACGGTTAGAAAACCGACATGGGAAAATTGTTGTTTACATCATTACAGGTTTAAGACCATTGAGGAGTTTGTCCTTAATAAGATGGTTCGCTTATGGCCGACCGCATATTTGGGTGGTGGAACAAAAGCGTTGAATCTTAATATGTTTTTCAGGTATAATAAGAAAACACCTGAAAAAGTAGAATATGCTGAAAAACTTATCAAGAAACATAACATCAGCAGAAATGAAGGATGAAAATATTTATTATGAATATGATTTGTCAATGGATGGTTTAGACAATAGGATTTGTAATGCTATAAAACGTTTAGACTGGTATTTCGGATAGAAGAACTATGTTATAGTTGGTTCTGTTGGATTATATATACAAGGCATTGATTTAGGAAGAGTTCCGCATGATTTTGATATTTTTATACCGGATAAAAATCGAGAATTATTTTTACGTTTATTCAGGTTGATTATTGGATAGACTGAATGGCTGTTGGATTTTCCGAGAAGACCTTTGGAAGGAAAAGAGATTATTGGAGATTTTGAATTTCATGGATTAAATGTCAAATGTTAGACTGCTGCGTCTATTTTAGAATGTAAAAAACTTTTTATTAGTGATAAATCATTATCAGGTAATGAAGACTTTTACAATAAATAGAAACAAGATATAGAAAAAATCACGGAATTTATGAAATCGACTATTATATAAATTCTAACTTAAAATAAATATAATAAATTATAATTTTATATGAATAATGAATATGATAATGGTTTATATGGTGACCATATAAAATATTTCGAGACAGAAACCGCTTATTAGACTTATAAACAAGCCGGAAAAAATATATTTATTCCTAATGTGGCATATGCGAATACTGAAATGATAGTTCATTATAATTGGGATGACGATATTATCTATGATCCTGATGAAATTGTTTTAACTGAAGATAGTAATCCGACTGTTTATAATCTTTTATATAACATTGGTGAAATATATCCATTAGATGAATCAAAAGGCTTTACTGTAAGAGATTTGGCATCTATTACTGAAAGTAAGATATATATAAAAAACATAAGTAATGATGATGAAGCTGAATTTAGTGCTAGTATATTTAGTCGTTATTAGTAGGCAGCAGGTGGCAATTATACACCAAGAGTAACAAAATCAATGGATGGAGAAACTATAGAACCGTGGACATTTGACGAATTTAAATATTTTACGGGATTGACTAGATTACCGCGAAATTTTTTCAGAGGATGTCCAGGCCTTTAGTCTATAACATTACCACATACAATTGAAACTGTTGAATATTACGCATTTCATGATTGTTATGAATTATCAAGAATTACATTATTATCACATGTAATATTTGAAGAGTATTCCATGACATATGTAGGATCAGATAATAACTTAATACCTGCATGTAATTTGGATTGTAATAATTATATTTATAATTATTATAAGGATACAGAGGAAATTATAAATAAAAATGTTATAAATAATGTAAAAATATTATGGAGTGATAAAACTGTATATACATTATCTTAGATTGATGATTCCACACCATCATCAGGTTTTCCAATTGGTATTAATGTTGTGGATAATAAATATGTATCGTTAAAATATATGAGTTCAACTACTTCAGAAAGTGGTTCTATAGATCCAGAAGATATGATGTTTGGTAAATCAACGGCAGACACAGATAATATTCCTGTTCATACTGATGTTAAATTTGGTGAAATAGGAAGATGGTTTACATTAAAAATTTAGGAAGATAATTTACTTATAATGGGATCAATTAATGCTGATAATATAGAATAGGATTATAAATATTTCAATGGTAAAGATTAGACAGATTTATTTAATGAAAAAAATGAAAATAATACAAATGATTATCCAGCAGCAGCATATGTAAAATAGTATAATCCTGGAGATACTAATAAAGGTGACTGGTATATACCTGAAATAGGCGAATTAATACAAATTTATTTAATTACACCAATAATTAATATTGTATGTCAAAAATTAATACAATTAGGATATATCGATATATATAAAGCTATTGATATTAGAACTTATTGGTCTTCAACGTTTTACAGTTCTGCCGGCGTTTATGGCATAGATATGTACAATGACGGTGTAAGCTACGACGGTAAGAGCATTAACTACGCAGTTTTAGCTATGTTAGAGTTACCTACTCCATAAGAGATATAATAAACGGGCATTATTTGCCCTTTTATTATATCATTAATTAGCGCGACAAAAATTGTCGCGCTAATTTTTTTAACTATTTTTAAAACTTTTTAAATATTATGTTTTAAAAATAATAAATATTTTTTAATTTATATGTCAGATAAGAAATATATGTTAGATAAGAAAAAGATTAAAGAGTTCAAGGGATTAGATCCAAAAGATCAGACAGATGATATTTATGATCTTTATTATAGGAACAGTCTTTTACCTAAAACATATAAAGATACTAACATATATAGGTCTTTAAACGTGTTCATGACAGAATATCTAAAAGTGTTCACTAAAATACAAAAAGACATAAAATTTACAATAGGGTATAAAATCGTAAATAAATCAACAGAAGCAATATCTTATTTAAGAAAATCACTTGAAACACAGCAGATAACGAAAAAACTTGATTATTCATTAGAATGTAGAGAACTGTTGGAAGATATAAAAATATATATTAAGTTATTAGAAGATCAAAATATCGCATGTTTAAGTGATAAACAGTATATTCATTTATGCGAATTATTAGGAAAAACACAATATTAGTTAAAATTATGGATTGATTCATTAAAGAGAAAAAATAATGATACAAGCGAATGATTAAGGTTATTTGAGTAACAGAATAATTTATATGGAGCATTATTAAGGCAATATAGAAATTTTTATTTCTGAAACTGAACTATTGCAGATAATTTTGTCGTTTTACAGTTCTGCCAACGTTTATAACATAAATATGAACAATGACAATGTAAACAACAACAATAAGAACAATAACAACGCAGTTTTAGCTATGTTAGAGTTACCTACACTATATAAATTATTTTTTAATATCATTATTTTAAATATAGCGTTGGATATTAGTAATATCCAACGCTTTTAACTAAAAAATAACTTCATTTAATTATGTTTAATTACGAGTATATAACGTTTGAAGAACTATATAAGGCATATATAGATTGCAGGAAGCGAAAGCGGACGACACATAATTGCGCGAAATTTGAATTAAACGAATACGAGAACCTTTATAAATTGTATTTAGAGCTAAACAGTTTCAAATATAAGATAGGAAGATCTATATGTTTTATACACCATGTAAAATATACATATAAATTTAGAGAAATATTTGCAGCGGATTTTAGAGACCGAATCGTCTAGCATCTTCTTGTGAACAGATTAACTTATATATTCGAAAACGCATTTATTGACCACGCCTTCGCATGCCGTAAAAATAAAGGAACAGATTACGGCATAGAATCATTAAGAAATGATTTAATAGAGATAACCGATAATTTCTAGGATTTCGAACAATATAAAGAATATTATTTAATTAAATGCGATATAAAGTCATTTTTTCCATCATTAAAGAAACAGCTTATTTGGAATAAGCTTAAAAACCTGATTATCAGTAATATTGATTTATTATGCATAAACGGACTAATTGGGAAATCTAATAGGCGGGATCTATTATTCACCTTACATCTCACAAAGATGATATTATTCTATGATTGTCGCATAAACTCAATACGTAAACAACCATTATATTTTTGGGATAAAGTTGAAGCGCATAAATCAGCGTTTAATTATACGAATGATAATTATTTAGCGATTGGTAACATAACATCTCAATTATTCGCCAATATTTTACTTACAGATATGGATATAGAGTTATCTCTTATGTATAAATATGGAAGATATGTGGATGACATTTATATTTTAGTGAAAACTAAAGAATAGATAGAAGATGTTCTGCAAAGGATAAATATTCATCTTTCAAAATTATCGCTTTAGCTTAACAATAATAAAACACATATCCAACCTATATATAAGTCTATAACGTTTTTAGGCAAAGTTATAAATAAAAATAAGTTATATACAAAAAGACAAACCATCGGCAATTTCTTTAATAGAATATATGATCATTCAAAAACATTAAATGATAAAAATGGTTATGTGTCTTATACAGAGTTTAATTTATATAAGACTGAAGTAGCAAATGTTTTATCGTCTATATATAAATCGGATACATGGTATCCTAATACATTATCTTTATATAAATATATAAAGTATAATTTAAATAAATTTAATGTAAAACGCAATAACAGATATAGATTTAATTATTTTAAGCTTATTTGAAAATAATATCATAAAATATTCTATAATTTAAAAATCTTAAAAATAAAAAATAATTAAATAAAAGTAGACTTTTTATAGACTATTACATATAAGTTATGATTTTAGTTCTTTGACATAAAAACTTCCCGGTGTTTCATCTTTAAAAAGAAATGAGGGAGTTATGGGAGATATTACAGCAAAAAATATCTTATGATCAATTCAATTAGGTAGACTGCAGAGCATGAAGCTACGGCCGTGACTCTGCAAGATGAAACACCAAATACCGTCTCCTGTTAATAGTTGTGCACTTAATATGGAAGTCAAACAGCAATAAATTTCTTAATCTAATAGGGTAGACATGTAGAACAGAATGACTTCTGATAGTAACAACAAATAAAATTAGAAAATATCATCGGGCGGTGTTTCTCAAAATAGATGATATTATATGAGAGACATTACAGCAAAATCCAGTACATAATAACTTGAGTGGAAGAAACATCGTCTTTTAGTCTCTTGATATATAGCTATACTTAAATTTAAAGAAAGTCAGTAACAGCAACTTATCAGCAACAAATTTTTAACTTGTCCAGCTTAGACTTTTGGAATTTAAGATGTGGCTATTTTTATTTAATAAATATACCATGATAAAAAAACTTAAAGATATTTGGGAAGATATTAATTTTTGGATTTCAGAAATACCTAAAAAATGCAAAAGATTTAAAAACGGAATAATGAATATATTCCGTTGGATTCCTATTATATATAAGGATCGTGATTTTGATGATGGTTATCTTTTAAGGATTGAATATGAGAAATTAAAGATGATGTATAATTATTTTAAAGATGCTGATATAGTAGTTGATGAATGGCATATAGCATTGACTATAAAAAGAGCGATAGCAGTCCTTGAAATAATAATGGAAGAAGATGAAGCGTATAACAAATATCTAGATGATAATTACGGTAACGTTAATTTAATAGAAGAGTCAGAAGAAACAGATGATCCAAACATTTATAGATATAATCCGCAGCCGAGAGTTTTATCAGTGCCAGTTAAGGTCAATATAAGGAATGCTTATAGATTTGCGCACCCAACAGAAAGGTTTCATAAAAACAGAAATGAATCTACTCTTGAAAAAAATTTAAAAGATAATTACGGAATGTTTGCGATGGAATTAAGAAAACTGAAGGCGATGCATATCTATTATGAGATGCGAAAAAATTACACTTACGAGTGGTGGGATTAAAATCGGTTGTTTCTTCAAATGAGAAACAACCGATTTTTTATTAGACAAAAAATATGTTTCTATATATAATAGACTGAAAACACTTAATATTTAAGGTATGAAAACGATTGATTTTGATAAAACGATTGCAAAAGAAATTACAGAAAATAAAAGAACTGGTAAAATTAAAACGGAAGCAGGTCATGACGTTAAGTTGCTTAAGTTCGATGCAAAAGGCGAATGCCCTATCGTAGGACTTGTTTGCACTGAAACGGATGAGCTTTCGTATCAATGGACAGATAAGGGATTTAGAAATCCGGAAAGATTGAATACTCCTAGTATTTTTGATTTACATATTGAAGTTGAAGATTAATATAAGGTCCTGTAGCTCAGTTGGATAGAGCAATAATAAGAAAGAATATGCCCCCATAGCTCAGCGAATAGAGCATCGGATTTCTAATCCGAGTGTCCTGGGTTTGAATCCCAGTGGGGGTACAAATATAATTTAATTGTATGGAATGGATAAATGAAAAAGATAACTTATATGATTTAATAGTTAATTAGAATTTATCTTATAGAGAAATAGCACGATAGTATAATGTTTCAAGTGAATATATAAGAAAGATTGCTAAAAAATTAAACATACCATTAAAAAGTAGAAGAAAAGTTAATCCATGTGAAACTTTTAATAAAAAAGATGTTAAATATGGTAGTTGTATAAATTGTGGAAGATAGTTTCCATTATATGTTTATAAACATAAAAAATATTGTTCTAAGGAATGTGAAAGTGAATATAAACATAAAAAGCATTATCAAAATGTTTTAGATGGAGATGAATCTGTAATGCGAGCTAATTATTGTATAGCATATTTTAAAAACGATATAATAAAAGAACAATCTGGAAAATGCGCAATATGTGGTATAGAACAAAATTGGAATAATAAACCGTTAACGTTTGTTTTAGATCATATTGATGGAAATGCTGCAAATAATAAAAGAGATAATCTTCGGTGTATTTGCCCTAACTGTGATTCATAGTTAGATACATATAAATCAAAAAATAAGCATAGTGCACGAGTATTCAGATATTACAAAAAATAACATAACCTTAAATGGAATAGATATTGTTTATATTATTTAAAAGAAAATGAATATTATTTAATAATGGAAAGATATAAAGAGATACCATAGCTTCCAGATGATATGGATCCGTTGTGCATAGATTTATGTAATACTTTAAATACTTTACAAGACACAAATACATATGAATCATGCTCAGGGCATGGTAAACATGAATATTGGATTTTCTTCAAATGTTATAATCTTCATGTCTTAACCCGATTAGGCAGAGTTGTTGATAAGAGATATTCAGACGGCAATTGGGAAATTGTTGTAGATTCATGTGATGGTGAACCATTTGGCAGGTTTTGGTTAAGAACAAAAACTATTCTTCCTGAAGATCAATTAAAAGAAAGTATTAAAGGCTTAATTGAAAATATCGATTATTGGTTTAATGATGAATTTGATGATTATTTTGAAGCAAATGCTTGGGATAGTCAAATAAAGAATATGGTTAAATCCATTATGATGATTTCAGAACGAATAACATCTGGAAACGCATCTCATTTAGCAGGATTAATAAGGTCTTATGGAAGAATAATTTTAAGCAAATTAACAGGAAAAAGTGAGGAATATTTAGATGAACATTATCAAGATGTGTAAAATATGAATGAAAAGGAATTAATAGAGTTTTTAAAAAATAATATGCGAATCGAGCTTGATGAAAATTATCGTTTTGATTGGGATAATAATCCTACATTAACGATTAAAATTTTTATTAAGGACGAAAAAATTTGTAGTAATTCTGTACAGTTATATAGATAAAATTATGGTTAATAAAAAACAATTAATGTTCGGTGATTACGTCTTTTATAAAGATTTTAGGGATAAGGTTTTTCAAGTTTACGAGATTTTTGAAGACTATGTTATGCTTAAACTTAATGGAGAGATATATCATATTGCATATTATGAAGAATTGTTTCCTGTTGAAATAACTGAAGATATTCTTATTCAGTTAGAATTTGCGGATTTTTATGACGTACAAGGTATTGTATTTTATAATGAAAAAGATCGCAAAAAGCAAAAAGTGTACATGCTTGAAGAAGGTAAAAAAGTTATTATTATTGATTTAAATAAAAAAATCGGTAATTTTATGGATACTAATAATGATGATTTTTTGGAATTCAATAATTTTAAAATTGAGTATCTTCATAAGCTACAGCATTTATTTAATGAATTTTTACCTGATAAAGAAATAAAAATCAAATTATAATATGGCTGCAGAAGTTTACGAATATCCAAATCCATATTGGCTTTCAGATATATTCATATTCAAAAAACATAAAGATCTTGGAACTATTTATGTGAAAGTAAACTGTCACAATAAGATTGAAGAGATAGGTCTTGATATTGAAAAACGGTTGCATAATATGAAGTTTGATAATATAAAAGCATCTCCATATTGCATACCGGCAACAAAGCTTCATAAATCTATATTAAATAGAATAGGTAATGAGTATTGGTATTCTATAAAAAATAGAATTAAATAAATTATAGGTCTGTCTGCTAATTGGTTAGGCATCCTGTCTTATACACAGGCAATCTCGGATCATACCCGAGCGGACCTACTAAAAACAATAAAACCATATGAATAATTTAATAATTATAATATTGGCTACATTGGTATTTGGTGGAAGAATTTTAATCTCTATCTAAAAAAGACGAATAAGTTATGACTGAGCAGCAAAAGAAGTTAATGATAAAAGAAATAGGTTCTCGTATTCCTTATGGACTTTATGTTGAATGCAGAAGTTTTTATACGCCAGACAAAGAAGATTCTGTCGTCAGTGAACCTGTTGAGTATAGCAGTGGTCCGGCTTTAGTTCGTGGCATTATTGGTGAAGATATAGAGGTTTAGGGATATGAACGCATTTCGATTGAAAATGCTAAATTAATTCTCAGACCTTTATCGTCTATGACTAAAACAGAGATGAAGGAATTAGAAATCCTATTAGGTCATCCTTATAATTACTGGTTTAGCGAAGAAGAAACGATTATGTTTATTGATTTTTTAATATCTCATCGGTTTGATTATAGAGGCTTGATAAATATGGGGCTTGCTATCGCTGATGAAAAAAATGTATATATGCGGTATGGAATTAAAAGAAATGATTAACAATAAAATGGGAACTCATTCATGGGAACATATTCATCTGTTATTCCAGGATTTATCTGCAAGGCTTATGTTTGGCGTTATTGGTCAAGTGCCTGTAACATGTGTAGACCCTACAGATATTGACATGAATGGATTTTATTTAGACCATGATGTCCAAGTAATGCACATTTAATAGCGATCGATTCTAGCGGAAATATTCAGGTTGAGGGATTGGATGAAGATTCATATGAAGCGATTTATTATGAACAAGAAGCAGCACCTTATTGGATTGAAAGCTTTAAACCATACTTGTATCCTATTTCTTCAATGACGGAAGAGCAAGGAAAAGGATTTCTTGATTTTATAGGCTTAGATAGTGATATAGATTCTGTAGAAATGTCTTTAGGATATATTGCTATAATAGAAAGGGGAGATATTGATTTTGATTTATTTTCTAAAGCTCAGTATTGGTTGTATAAGAATATGTTTGATTTTAATCATTTAATCGATAAAGGATTAGCAATTGAGATAACAGAAGAGAATAATCCATATGTAAAATATTCAAATAAAGATAAAATTGTATGAAAAAACCGTGTTGACCTTTATTGCAAATTTATTCAACAGCTTATAGAACCGAAAATTAAATAATATATTGATATGGAAACAACAACTATTGAAATAACAGATAAAGATTATCAGGAAAACAGGATAAAAATATATAAAGAAAAAACTATATGGGATACATATACTGAAGAAAATATTAGTCCAGACGATCTTATTGCAAGAATTAATGAAGCAAAAAATGAAATTTTAAATAATGGTTTAGAAGCTGATGAAGGTACTATATATCTTGATATATATCATTATGATGATGGATTAGAATTATTGAATTTGAATTGGAAGCAATTTGAAATTAAATCTGAATATGTTAAACGTATTTTATCAGAAAAGTCTTCATATGATTGTAAAATAGCCCGTTTAACAGAAGAGATAGAAAATAATTTTGAGGAAGCTTGTAAAATAGTTGAAAAAATGAAAAAAGATAAAGAAAAATGAGTGTAAGAGATATACATAACGAGTTTTATAATAGCCAGCCTGAAGAAATACAGAAATTAATTAAAAATGTATTTTTCACGACTATAGACATGTGCAATGAATTATTGCACGGCGAACAACATATCGTCTTTTTTGAATATATGGCATATAAGATGATGTTAACAGAGATGTTGGAGCATATGGAAAATAAAGAGTGGTTTGATGCATTAGGTGATATGACATGGAAAAAGGAAGGAGAAAAGACATCATGGGATGGGAAGTTTCCTATAAAGCATAAAACTGAAGATAAAGAAAATTAAGATTATAGATTATGAGTAGCGAAGATTACGATGTTATTGAATTTGAGTTTGGCAAATTTATAGAGCATATTTACGATGCAATAGATGAAATAGATTTACAGGAGTTAGCTGATTTTCTAAAAAGTGAAGCAGAATATTACGAGGAAGAAGCAATAAAAGAGGCTGAAGAGTCAGATGATGAAGATTCAGAAAATGAAGATGAATAAATGAGACCGAAATATTATTTAGCAAGATTTTTAGGAGGTTCATTTCAGTTATCTGATGAACATTTCTCTTCATTAAAAAAAGCAGAAAAAGTAAGGGCTGCACAAGTTAATCCAAGTCAATGGACTATTGTTGTTAATCCATTATTTGTTCATTACTGCAGTGTAAATTTGAAAAAGGAAGAAGAGATACAAAGTCAAAAATTAAAACTAGCTGCAAAGTTTTTACATGAGCTTACAGTAAAATGAAAAATATGAAAGTAAGAGAATTAATACGAGAGCTATTAGAATATAACATAGAGGCAGATATTCATGTTTCTACCGGAGATACCTTTGATGATATTTCAGATTTTGAATTAACATACGGAGGTCCGTCAAGTGGTGACGGCGAAACCAAAAAACAAACAAAGCATGTTTATATAAATCTTGTAGGTAATAATAATTCCGAATGTAAATCTGAAATTAATTGAAGATTAATTATGGATACAAAACAACAAGAATACTTAAAAAACAGAAGAGAAGTACTTATCGAAAATGTGGTTTTTGAAGGTTTTGATAAACCAGAAATAGACCTTGATGAGTTTTATAAAATGCTTAATGCAGTAATTGAAGAAACGAAAAAACAAGCTAAGGAAGATCCAGTAATAAAAGTAGGTATTTCTGAAAATGAACCGTTTAATGACACTCCGACGTTTGTAGTTTATTCAACAAGGTGGGAAACAGAAGATGAGTATTCAGAAAGAATTAATAAAACGGACTTAAAAACATTAAAGAAAAAAGATAGGGATTCTATTGAAAGAATGAAAAATCTCATAGACAAATATCCCGATTTCGCTATAATGATAACTGATGATTTAAAACGAAAGAAATCTCATGGTACCACATTTTAACAGTGCAGAAGAATGGGTAGAGCATATTAACTATAAGTTACCTGAAAACGCTTTTTACGGAAATCCATTTTATAATACATATGGAGTAGATCCTTATACAGTTTATGATAGATTGTTTAAACAAACTCATTATTATGGATTATCTGATAATGAGCTTACACAATTAAGAACATATTGTCAATATCGTCCTTTATATCTAAACGAATATTACGATAAAATAAGTATATTTCTTGAAACCCAAGGGTTTGTGAAATATAGAAATGGATACAGTAAAAATGATTTACCTTTAAAAGGTGCGTATTACAGAAGGAATAATATATCGTTGTTTATATCTAATTTATATTGTCCTCAAGATTTTATTCCTAATTTATTAGATGTTGAAATTGCTGAGTTTGTTAAAAACGAGAAAACCGGTAAAGTAAGAAGAGTACAAAGGAAATGGAAATCTAACGTTCCTATAGATGATGACTTCGGTGAATTGACAGCAAAGAATTTTGAAGATGTTATTAAAGAGTTTGAAATTATACCATAATTAAATTATTTATGAATAGGCAAGAATACTGGAATATAAGGGAAAGAATTGGTTTTACTGTAGACCTTTATAGATATGCAAAAACTGTTGGAGAAATTATTGAAGCTTATCCAATTCTTAAAAAAATGTCTCTTGAAGATGTAGAGCAATGGTTAAAGGACAGACAGTTTAGAATAGACCAAGAAATTGAGAATGAATTGGTAGACGGTGAATCGAATAAAGAGAAGCAAATGATAAAAGAATTAAATGAAGCGATCAGCGAAATGTCAGAAAAATTGTCTAAGAATAATATAGATATATAGTTTAATGAATTGAATAATGACTAGGTATACCAGATTCAAGCAAATATCTATGATTGGATAAGTAAAATTAGTGATTCTATTGATCATGAAACCAATACGTCAGATGATACTAGACATATAGACTTAAGTAATAAATGGGAAGTGACATTTGATACGTCTCTAGTGTCTTTATTTAGACCAGATTTATTTAAAGTAAAGCTTACGCCTGTGAAACCAATGACATTACCGGTTAATCCAGATTATGAAAAAGAATTTTTAACAATTCCTAAAAATAAAATCGATAATACAGATGAACACCGTTAAATAGGTAAGAGTATAGCTTGAACATATATCAGATGTAATTAAACCGTTTGAAGAAGAAGTCATAAAAGAGTTCGACATGGTTAACAGTCCTTTTTGTGAAATACAAAGACGAGTGATAGGCATTAAGAATTTGTTTATAGAAGAAATTCCTGTTAAATCATCAGATGACTGGATTGAATATTTACTTAAAGACGATAAACTTGTTGGTATTATAATTTGTAGAAGGACAGAATTTAATCATGCTGAGATAACTATGATAACTACAGAAGAAAGAAAGTATGAAAGCACTATTACCAAAAGAGACGACTCTATTTCCTGAATCATTTGACTGGAACCAAATGTATTACGCTAATCAACCATATGCCTATTGGTGCGAAAGTATAGGCGAATGGGTCTTATATAAAGAATATAATGATTACACTTCAATATGTCATCCAAACGATTGTTTAAGAGCTATAAGTTATGATGATGTTATTAAACTAATTAACGAATTTTTTCCTGATGGGTTATTACATAGAGTATTTAAACAAAGATCATTAAATGATAACACATATAATTTTTGTGACTTTGAATATAAATTAAATTTATAATATTTGTAATTTTGATAATTTTTGTTTAGATAAATATTATGTAATATTATATTTGTTTTATGCAGATAATTAAGATTAAATATTAGGTTAATGAGGAAGATAAATGGTTGATTAAGAAGTATATGTAGCAATATACTTCAGTCAACCATTATGTCTATAACCGTATGCAAGAAGGATTATCTCAAAAACAAATTAAACATCAAATAAAATCATTAAACAACATAAATTTATTGGATTCATGGTTTATCCAATGCTCTTTCTATGATATTCCTTAGAAGGAACATGTAATATTTGGTGGTAAAAAGAATTATTTTGATAGACTTAAAGGTTTGATAACCAATGAAGAATATAAAGAAAATAGACTAAAATCTATATATTCAATAGGTGAAATAGTCAACAAATCAGTCAAAGCTAATAGGAAATTCCATATAGAACAAGACTTAACTAATATAACCTTTAAACCAAACAGATAGACACAAATAAACCTTGAGTTAATAGGTGTAGGGAACAGAAAACATATCCTTCAGAAACTATATTTAAAACAAGAATAGAAGCAAATCAAAATAGCATATAAACTTGATTTAGAATACGTTTATATATGTTTCGAAACAACAGATATAATTAATGTATAGATTGAGCATATAAATAACAGGGTCATGTCCATAGACATGAATCCAAACTATATTGGATGGACTATTATAGATTGGAAATCTGAATCTGAATTCAATATAATCAAATCAGGTTTAATATCCATTAAACAGTTGAACGATAAGGATTTAAATCTTAAAGGATATTCATCTGAATCTAAAGAAAGAAAATACATAACTAATAAAAGGAATTATGAAACTATATAGATAGTTAAGAACCTGATTAACAAAGCTATATACTATAAAGTATAGTTATTTTCTATAGAGGATTTAAATATTGAATCAAAAGACACAGGTAAAGGTAAGAGGTTCAATAGGTTAGTCAATAATCAGTGGAACAGAAACGGTTTCGTGAATAATTTAGAGAAGAGATGTAACATATTCGGTATTAAATTATTAACGGTTAAGCCAGAATATAGTTCATTTATAGGTAATTTCTTATTTAGATCACTTAACCTACCGGATCCAATTTTATCTTCAATAGAAATCTCAAGAAGAGGATATGAGTTTTATAATCAATATATCTCTAAACAAAAAGAAATAAAGAAAAACATAATACAACCTGAAATTAATCAGTTTAGACACTTATATATCAAGTCGTTGGAAGAATTTGGTTTATAGGATAACCAGTTGGATTTCATAAAGTTGTATTATGTATTTAAAAAGTCTAAACTTAAATATAGGCTTTCTATGGATTAGTTTAATCTGTAGTTTTCCAGATTTTTCTCAAACAAATCACACGTGTGTTTATATAACTGGTAAAAGTTATATAGTTTACAGAAAAATTATTTAAAAATATTGAAAATTCGTTTTAACGTTGTTTAGCATTATTTTTTATTCTTAATTAAAAACAAAGCATTATCTTTGCAATATAAAACAACAAAGAGTTCATTGAAACTTCGAAACATATGGCTAGGCTAACCTCAGGTGCTTGTCGTAATATCGATCGTAAAGGATAATCATTGGGGGGTTGCACAGCTCTTCGATTGCAAGATGAGTCAAGGTTCGATTCCTGGTCTAGTCACAAAAAATAACGGCGGATAGCTCAACTGGTCGAGCACAACCGGTACGGTGCCAAGACGGTTCCATGACGATGGTTCAATAATGGGATAAAACTGTACTTAACACAGGGTTGGGGCGAAGAAAGCAACTGAACTATGATGTACACGACGAAAGCCTTTATGTAATTCTAGAGCTGCATTAAGGAAATAGTCATGAGAAGTAGCTAAGTTATGGGGGTTCGAATCCTTCTCCGCTGACAATAAAAATAATAGAAATGTTGACAAAAGAAATAAAACAGCAAAAGCAGGAAATTACCGGTAGTTCTGATCAGCGACGGTTTAAAAATTTCCAAATTCGATGGGCAGAAAGATGCGGTGAAGTAGATTCAAATGGTAATGTACCTTTTCCGTATCTTATCCGTTGGACTTTTTTGCTGTTTGGATTTTCAATGAGAATCCATCATTGGATTAAGAGTGACGATGATCGTTATTTCCATGATCATTCTGCAGATCTTTTGTCAATTGTTCTTTATGGACGATACTATAATGTCAAGCCGTATGATCTAAATAAGAATCCTACAGATTTAGTAGATATAAAAGTAGGCAAAGGTGATGACGGTGAAGATATTATTAGAAAAGGTGTTAATAAGAAATTCTGCTACGTAGAGGGAATTTTCAATTCATGGAAAAACTTTCTACATATGGGAAAATCTATTTGGTTTTCCAAAGCAGAAGACCGTCATTACCTTCAAATTCCAAAAGAAGGCGCATGGACACTTATGTTTGAAAGTAGGCCAAGGCATAAATGGGGTTTTTATGTTAATGGTCATAGATGGAGAACAAAACGATATTTTTCTAAGTTTGGTGTAAGACAAACTAGAGATTATCAGTAAAAAGATATAGGCTAAAAGCCGGTCCTGTAGCTTAGCGGTGAAAGCAGCGGCCTCATAAGCCGAAGACCGTGGGTTCAAACCCCACCGGGACCACAATGAAAATAGATATATCAGATTATTATAAAAATAAAGGATATAGCAGTGCATATGTAGTTTTTCATAAAAAAGAACAAAGACGTATGACTGTTTTAAAAAAGGATACAGGAGAAATGACTAGTATGAGTTATGCTAAATATCTATATACAAGTCATTATCGAACAGATATAACAAAAGGTGATGAAGTAGATCATATCAATGGAGATAAACTAGATGATAGAATAGAAAATCTTCAAGTTATATCAGGAACATATAATAAGCAAAAAGATCATAAACGTAAAGAGATGCTTTTAAGAATATGTCCTGTATGTGGTTAGGAATTTCTATTTCCTAAGAGAAATTTAGCTACTCATCCTAATCCATGCTGTTCTAGAAAATGTGGTGGTATTAAATCGCATTGGAAATAATCAGGGAGTCCTTGGTTCAAGCCCAAGTGGGACCACAATAAAAAAGGAATGATCCTAATCTTACTAAGCCCTTTGAGGGTACCATAGTGTAATAATTTTAATTTTTAAAAATTATGTCCTATCCGGTTAATTTTTTAAGAATTAACCGGATATTTTTGTTAAATATAGTTAAAAACATAAAAATATTTTTTCATATAATAAAAAAGATATATCTTTGTATCAAATTAATAACAATATAAAATGGATAACAATGTAATAATAATATCGCCAGAAGATACTATCTATGTATCATATGAGGTGTCTGGATTTAATAGTGAAACTAATATGCCTTTTACTGAAAGGACTACAGATCCTTTTGATGCAGATGTTATCTTATATATTAATAGTAGAGTAGAGTTTTATTCACCAGGTGAAGTCGTTGCTCGAATATTGAAGTTCTTCGTTGATTCAGATGAATATTCGGGTTGCAACATTTGTATTTTTAATTGGTGGCTTCAAAAAAATTTTTAATTATGATTATAGACAAAGATGAACAGATTTTAGTAACGTATATTATTGACAGTAATTCATATGTTACTGAAAAGGTTATACTTAACCCTAAGTATGCTTCAAAACCAAAATATGCACCTAAAGACATATATCTGCTTAATGAAGCTGAGTTTACTGAAGCTTTAAGAGATACGATTGCTGAAAAAGTCAGGAATGGATCTTATCACAGTTATAATATTGCTATAATTAATTGGTGGAGATATAAAGAAAATAGAAATTACTAAAATGGATGCAAAAAAACCCATAAAGATATATTTAGCGAGCCCGTTAAATAAGAATCGCCGTAAGGCAATGTTTAAGGCTGTAGAAATGCTTCGTAGTAAAGGTTATGAAGTATATAATCCTCTTGAACATAAAGTCATTAATGCGTGGGACCTAAAAAATTCTGAATGGGGATTTGCTGTGTTTATTCATGATACTGATGCAATTTTAGATTCAGATTTTGTCGTGTCATTAAATTATGGGCGTGAAAAAACTACAAGCGGTACATCATTAGAGCAAGGTATGGCTTTTATGGCTGGAGAAGTATTCGGCAAACCAAAAGTTATTCTTGTTGAAATGACTGATAATGTTCAAAGTGTAATGAATGCAAATGCCCGCTATGCAACAGTTAAAGGATTAGAAGGATTAGATAAATTTGATTTCGCTAACCCTAAACCTTTAAGGGTAGATACAGAACAAAAATAGTAAAAAATGGATAAAATTAAACCTATACAACCGATACCATTAGATACATTTGAAAATTTGTTAGAGTTTCATGCTAATGAAAAAACCAGTGTTAAAGTAAGTAATGGTGGTTTACCTTATGCAGCTATTCTTATGGGTGTGATGTTTAAGCACTGTAACGGAATAGCTAGAATTTATTGTCAAGGATTTAAGCCTGAACTTGTCTGCGAATTTCCGTTTTGGACAGAATTTTGTGCTTATATTAGAAATCCTAAAAATCGTTTATATGCTTTAGTTGATTCTACTGAATGGATTAACGAAAGACCTATGAGACTATTGAAACAAGTAAAGGATGAAAGATCTATAACTGAGCATGTTATAGAATATAAGCGTAGAAAAGAAGGAAAAGGAAATAAGAAGGTTAAAAAAGTAAAAGACATTATTATACCTGATACTTCTATTATCGTAAAACAGATTCATCCAGATTCAGCAAAAATGATAGCAAAGCGATATGGTGAATCAATTCATTTTTCAGTTTTTGATAATGAGAAATTTAGGTATGAATATGATTCTGAAAATTATAAAGCATATGGGTCATTTAATCAACCGGACAATTGCCGATATTTAATAGAGACATTTGACCAAGCTTTTAATGATCCGGCTTCAAAAATAATTATTTAATAAAATGAGACTAAAAGTTGTAGATTTGAATGATCCATAGTTATACCAGGAATGGAAAAACACATAGCCTAAAAATTCTGGTGTTTATGTATGGGAAATTAAAGACTTAATTTTAGAAGGAAAGATATTTAAAGAACCGTATGACGCATATGTATTTTTATGGGATGACAGAAAAGGAAAACATGAAAGTTATGAATTAAATTTCGTTATACCTTATAATCCTATTGATAATAATTTAAGTATTGATGAAACATTCTATGGTGAAAATCGTAGTGAAGCCACTAGTAAATTCATAATATGGTTCCAATAGACAAACGTTAAGCTAGGAGAGCTTTTGACATTAAGCAGAAATCAATTACCGTTTTAACGTATTCGATAAATAAAATAAAGAAATTTTATTTATGAAATATACAAAGCGATTTAATACAGTAGCTTAGAATGCCTCTTTTTTAATGAGTGGAAATTATATAGAACCCCATGCATCATGGACAGTGGAAAATAATACAGTTTAGTATAATCTAAATTTAAATTATATGCATTTTACATGTGCAGATGGTGTAAACAGTTTTTAGATTAAATTAAATCCAAATAATACACTTGTTCAACTTAATGCAGTTGATATGTTTTGGAGTTATAATAAAACAGATTGGCAAAGATTCACATCAGATAATTATATAACAGTTAATGAAGGTTAGGCTATATATTTAAAAGGCATTAATTTGGCGGGATTAGATTGTTCTCGTTCAGAGGGCGGTGGACGGGATGAATAGAGTGCTTTACCATTATTTCTAGTTAAAGATGATGATACTTATATAAATTGTAGTGGAAATATAATGTCTTTAATTTATGGAGATAATTATTTAAATTGGGATGAAATACCTATAGAATATTGTTTTACATATTTATTTGGTTCTAATAGCTCTAATTATAGGTTTAAATAGTTAAAAGATTGCTCTTAGCTAATTTTGCCTAATACTGTAACTGAATATTGTTATTATTATATGTTTTCGTATTGTCCTAATCTGATTAAGGGACCAGAATTGCCTGTAGCTATATTAGCTGAAGGTTGTTATAAGGGTATGTTCAGTAATTGTACGAGTTTAACAGATTATTATACATTGCCTGCAACTACATTAGCAAGATCATGTTATCAAGAAATGTTTTATAATTGTAGATCACTAACTATAGCGCCGGAATTGCCGGCAACTATATTAGCAAGATCATGTTATAACAGAATGTTTTAGAATTGTAAATCACTAACTAGAGCACCAGAATTACCGGCAACTAATTTAGTAGAATATTGTTATAATTAGATGTTTATTTATTGTGAGAATCTTAATTATATAAAAGCAATGTTTACAACAACGCCATCTAATTCATATACAGCTAGTTGGGTTAGTGGAGTATCCGCAACAGGAACGTTTGTTAAAAATAGTGCAGCCACTTGGAATGTAACAGGTACTAATGGAATACCTTCAGGATGGACTGTTCAAACAGCAAGCGCTTAATATTGTTAAATATATAGACATTTATATATAATTTTATATAAATATGAAATGGTGATTGTAGCTCAGTTGGTTAGAGCGTCGGATTGTGGTTCCGAAGGTCGTGGGTTCGAGCCCCATCTATCACCCAAATATATTACGGGTCTGACATGGCTTTTGACAGCATGTTTTGGCAGGTTTGTAAGCATGGAGAGAAATGTCGTTATCATCTCTTGAAACTGTACGGCGAACAAATTAAATGGCGAAACAACTTACGCTCTTGCTGCTTGATCTGAAGATCTAGTAAGATCTGCTTAACCAGGTTTCAAGGAAACTTGGCAAGACGTCACCCCGAGCCTAAGTCCTGAGGCTGAACGGATTCACGGTGGCGCTCGTAATATCGGGAATAGAAACTGTGTTAACCAGGAATGCAGATTCGAAACTTTACTGGATATGTCTGAGAAAAGTTTGTCTCATATCTTTATCAGAAAGAATCCTGAAATGGGAATAACCATGTAGAAAGCGGATTGGTCGCATGTTTGGATCTGGGTTCGACTCCCAGCAGATCCACAAAACATATTTTTATATTATGGAATTAACTGAATCAGTTATTAACCGTATAAAGCCTTATATATCGATTAACACAAATGATTGTATAGAATATCCTATTCTTTAGAAGGATGGATATGGCTAGATGCAATCATATATTAATAATAAAAAAGTACATTTTTTAATGCATCGTGTTGCTTATCAAGTTTATTATAATGATAACTTAACTAGTGAAGATATAATTTGTCATAAATGTGATAACCCTAAATGTGTAAACCCTAAACATTTATTTAAAGGTACACATAAAGATAATGTATTAGATAAATGTAAAAAAGGAAGACAAGCTAAAGGGCCAAAAAATGGTCGTTATATAGATGGTAGATGTGAAAAATTAAAACAAAAACGTTTAGAAAATCCTAGAAAATTGTTAACTAAAGAATAGGTCTTATTTATAAGGGAACTTATAAAAACTCATAAATTAAAAGATGTAGCTTAGTTAGCAAATACATCTTTAGCCATAGTTAAAAGGATATCATCTAAAAGATCTTATAAACAATATTAAATAAAGATCAATTAAGGGTGATAAATCACCATTAATTGATTGATTCACAAAAAAAGGAATTAACAAAAATTGTTAATTCCTTTTAATATTTTAACTATTTGGATTATTTGCGTTAGCGAAAAACAGTTTATATTCTTGTTGTCTTCTGTTATTATTCTATTTCAGATTTTTGAAATATGAAAATGTTAAATCATAGTCGCTTGCATTAATGCATTTATTTTTAGCATCATATCTACAATTATTCAATCCTTTACGGTAAACTGGTATTTGTTTTGGTTAAGATAACCGGCGTTATAGCACATTGATGTCAACCCATCCATTATTGACTGGTTCCTTAATATAAAGTCTTTTACATGCGTATTAGCATCCATATCTTTAATTGTCTGTTTAGCTCTTCTTTCTGCTATTTTGACGTCATTTAAAAATAAATCATATGCTTCTTTTTCAGTTATTATCTCATGACAATGGTTAGGATTTAACACGGGTTTCCCATTTTCCATAATAAAGCTTTGCGTTATTTTACCTTTTGCTTTTAATTTCTGGACTTTTTTATACAGATCTCCGTCTGTTGGTAATACGAGTGACCATATCCGATTGTCACTTTTCCTTCTTGCATTTCTTTTTTAGTTGCATAGTATGGATATAATAAAAGGCGTTCATGCTTTTTAATAAATTTCTTAGCGTTATCGCTAGCTTGGAAACTATAACTGGTTTCTTTAATATCTTGTTTATTATCAGCTAAGTTATCAAAACCATCTTCTAACCATTCAGCAGGAATCGGATCTTCTATTATAGAATCATTCATTTCTATATTATCTTTAACTTTGTTAATAACTGATTTACAATCCTATACTAATGAAACACCGCCGTATATAGTTAATACAGCGATAAGAATCTATAACATCTTTTTCGGAGTTATCTTCTTATTATCGTCTATGTATTTCTATATGCGTTTTTTATATTCATCGAGAATTTGTTGCGCTTTCTTATATTGGTTTGTCTTCTCTAACCTTTCAATTAAATAGATAAGGAGGCTTCGTATCTGCTTAAATAATATTTTTGATGTTTTTGATGCGCCGTCATATATCTGCGACATTATTTCTTTGAAGTCGTATTCTTCAAGCAATGCGTTTTCATATGCCTCGTTTAATTCGTATTTAACCGAATAAGATATGCAGCTTATTAATTCTTCATATAATTGATTTTTATCCTTATCCATTTCTTATGTAATTGTTTATGTTATTATATTTATTGATAAATAATAAAAAGTAAACTATATTATGAGAAGAAACAATAAAGTTCTTTATGAATAGATCATGAAGAATGTTTCGAGAGAATTAAAACGAACTTTGAATGAAGATCAGAATGTTCAGGCAATAAATGAAATACCATTATATCAGCAAAAATCAAAAGAGGCGAAAACTGTCATCAGACTCATTTTAAAGCTTATTGAATTAGACGTAAATAATGGTTATTATCATTGGGGTAAAGAGATAGAACTTGCCAAAAAATTTTTTGGTCCAAGACTTGACCATATAACATGGACTATTCCTTGTAATGTTAAAGGATTAGATAAAGTTAAAGGTATTGAGATAAAGTTTGATTATGGTTGGGACAGACCATCAAAAGAATATGGTTTCGGAAAAGTATATTGTAATAGTAAAACTATGCCTATGACTGATGAATAGATACAAAACATAATTTTATATCTTAAAGATCTTATTAAACTTAGGAAAAAAGAAATAAAAGAAGCGTAGAAAAATCCTTAGACTGAGGATGAATTTTATCAGTTAATGGTTAATTACGGTAATACTATAATAAACCCTAAATATATTGTACGGTTTGATAACGGATTTGAAGTATATTATAAAAATGGTGATCCAAAAGATATGTTTAGTTGGAAAGGTGGTATATCATTAAAACGTAATGAATTTAATGAATATACATATACAGCAAGTACACCGCTTGCGGGAAGTCATGGTGGATCGATTTCTATTGATTCATATAAAGAAGTTGTTGACGATTATTTAAAATTTATTAGAGTACATAAATAAAATAAAAATAGTGTAGTATGGAAAGAAACAATAAAGCTCTTTATGAATAGATCATGAAGAATGTATCTAAACATGTAAAACGTGCATTATTAGAATATGATGAATCAGATGAATATGTAGAGTCAGATAACCCATTTAGTGAAATTTACCGGGATGGAAAATATCATCCTGAAGATAACGGAACATTATCAAGGTTAGTTAGGTATTTGATGCTTGAAGAAGATATGACAGACCTTAACTGCATAGATGTTTCAAGAATAAATGATTTCTCTTTTGTGTTTGCTGATAATTCAGGTTTGCCTTGGATCGATATAGACGAATGGGACGTTTCACATGGTACAGATTTTTCATATATGTTTTAGGATTGTGAATACTTTAATGCTGATTTAAGTAAATGGGATGTACGCCGAGGCGAAAATTTTGAAGGGATGTTCTATAACTGTACATCATTTGATAGTGATTTAAGGAATTGGAACCCATATAGCGCAACTAATATGAATAGGATGTTTTTTAATTGTAAAGCACTTGATTGCGATTTTAGGAATTGGAGACCGAGATTCTTAAAGAAAGCAAATGATGTGTTTTATGGATGTGATAATTTAAGAATTAAAAATCCTAACTGGTTAGAATTATATCGATTTAAAACTAAATAGTGGTAAAAAATTAAAGGATACTCAAAAACGAGTATCCTTTAATTTTAAATTTTAATCTTATAATTAGTTGCTTAGTCGTCAATTTCACGATCCCAGTTAGCATCAATATATTCTAAAACTTCTTGTTTAATCTTTTCAGCTAATCCTTCTGCTGTTACATCTTCTAATTCAATACCTGAACCTCCACAGTCATCACCGATATATGCGAATACATTACCATCTGGATCGTCTGATAATTCAATAGTCAGATTACAGAAAGGTGATTTGTTATTCATAATTTCTTCGTTCAAAGCTTTCTTAACTTCCTTTGAAACATTTCTCATGATTGACTCATAAAGAACTTTATTATTTCTTTTCATAATATACTAATTTTTTATTTTATTTATCAAAAAATTCTTTTAAGAAAAACTTTATTTTGTATGCCATGTAAAATAAATAATAAAACAAAATTTAGAAGAATGAAAATGTATACATACGACGAAGTTTTATAGGCTGCGTTATAGTATTTCAATAATGATAATCTAGCAGCAACGACTTGGATCAACAAATATGCTAGAAGAGATAAAGATGGGAATCTTTTGGATCTGACGCCAGACGATATGCATAAACGAATGGCAAAAGCGTTCGCTGAAATCGAAGAAAAGTATCGTCATAATTTAAATCCTGATGATAATCTCAAACTTTCTGAATACGGTTATTCAAGAGAAGAACTGACAGAAGAAAAAATCTATAACTTATTCAAAAATTTTAAATATGTTATTCCGGCAGGATCTGTCATGTCGGGAATTGGTAATTTTGCCCCAGTTAGTTTATCAAACTGTTGGGTAATTAATGGGCCGCAAGACTCGTTAGATGATATTTTTAGGGTCTGCAATGAATAGTCTCAGTTAATGAAAAGAAGAGGCGGTGTAGGATTTGATATTTCGTTCTTAAGACCAAATGGAGCAATTGTCAATAACTCTGCAAAATCTTCTACAGGTGCTGCGTCATTTATGCAATTATTCAGCCATGTAACTAATACCATCGCCCAGAATGGCAGAAGAGGCGCATTAATGTTAAGCATACTTATTAAGCATCCAGACGCGTTATTCTTTATAATGATGAAACAGGATCTATCTCAAGTGACTGGTGCTAATGTTTCTGTTTAGATCGATGATGAGTTTATGGAATGTGTTAAAGGAGATAAAGACTATTTACAAGTTTGGCCTGTTAACGCTGAAGTAAATGAGGAGTTAACCCATAAAGCTAATAACCTTAATAGCTTTGATGATTATGAATACGATAAAATGTATCCAATGGTTTATACAGATAAATTAAAAATGTCATCTATTGTGAAACAAGGATATATCAAGAAAGTCAAAGCTAAAGATCTTTGGGATAAATTGATTCATTGTGCATGGAATACAGCAGAACCAGGAATTATATTCCAAACAAAACACCATAACTATTCACCAGATGGTGTATATCCTTCATTTAGAGGCACTTGTACCAATCCATGTGTTACTGGAGATACTATGGTTATAACAGATAAAGGTGAATTAATGGTTAAAGATATTGTAGAACATTTTAAGAACGGTGAAATGTTTAATATTCTTTCATATGATATTAATAAGCGAAAAAGCGGTAATATTTTTAACCCAGTGGATGGAATTGAATTTAATGAATTATTAAATGCATAGCTAACTAAAGAAAATGCAGAAATTATAAAAGTAACATATAAATTAAAACCATATTATACACAATATAATACTATAAAAGAAAAAAGTATATGTTTAACTCCAGACCATAAAGTATATACAATTCAAAATGGTTATATTGAAGCTAAGGATTTAACTGAAAATGATGAATTAATATTTTTATATAAGGATAAAGATAATGATAAATTCGTTACAGCAATTGCAAATATAGTAAATATTAATACAGAAAATAATGCAGATGTATACGATTTGACTATTAATAAAAATCATAATTTCTTTGGAAACCAGCTACTTATAAAAAATTGTGGCGAGATATTCATGAATGAGGATAGTTGTCGTCTTATACATATTAACCTTACATCGTTTGTTAAAGAAGGAAAGTTGGATGAAGACAGTCTTTATAAAACGACTTATGAAACAATGAGACTTGCAGACGATTTAGTTGATCTTGAAGAACAAGCAATTGGTAGAATTCTTGATAAGATCAATAATGATGGAGATTATGGAAATTCTGAATATAACCTTTATGAACGACTTCTTGAACATTCATTAGAAGGCAGAAGATGCGGTTTAGGGTTTACAGGACTTGCTGATACAATTGCTTTATTGGGATATAAGTATGATTCGGATGAGGCATTAGACATGATTAACCATATCATGAGACTTATGTTTATTGCTGAAATGGATTCTGAAATCGATATGGCGATTACGAGAGGTAAATTCCCAGCATATAAACAATCATACGAAAAGAAAGGAAATCTTTGGTATGATACTCTGAAGAAAGATATGCCTCAGCTTTATGATAAGATGATGAAATATGGTCGTCGTAACATTTCTCAGAATACAGTTGCACCTACTGGAACTGTATCGCTTATGGCACAATGCTCTTCTGGTATCGAGCCTGTATTCATGCCGTTATACACAAGGCGAGTTAAATGTATGAAACCTTCTGATCGTGTAGATTTTATTGATAATGTTGGAGAAAAGTTCACTGAATATATCACTGTTCATCCAGGATTATTGAAATGGGCAAAAGAAAATAAATTAGTTGAGGAAAACATGGATATCAAGAAATGGCAAAAGATTTATGAATCATCTCCATGGTTTGAATCAACGGCAAATGATATTGATTGGGAAAAACGTGTTAAACTTCAAGGTATTGTTCAGCATTATATAACTCATTCAATTTCGTCAACAGTCAATTTGCCTAATAATGTAACTGAAGAAGAAGTAAGCACTATATACATGAAAGCTTGGGAAGATGGTTTGAAAGGTATTACAGTTTACCGTGACGGTTGTAGAGCCGGTGTGATGGTATCTACTGACAATAAGAAAGAGAATGATAAGAAAGAAAATCCATTAGCTGCAAAGAGAAGACCTAAATCATTACCGTGTAAGGTGATCAGATTTACAAATAAGGGTGAAAAGTGGATTGGTGTCGTTGGTATTTTGGATGGTCAACCATATGAAATCTTTACAGGTTTGCAAGAGAACTTAAGTATCCCTAATTGGGTTACTGACGGCGAGATCGTTAGAAATAAAGAGGACGGTCATTCAAGATATGATATTTGTTATCTCGATAAAGAAGGATATAAGGTATGTATACAAGGATTGTCTAGAATCTCTAATCCAGAATACTGGAATTACGGAAAGCTTATTTCTGGTTTGCTGAGACACCATATGGAGATTCAGTATATCATAAAAGTTATTTCATCGTTGAAGCTTGATGATTCGATTAACGCATGGAAAAACGGTATCATAAGAACACTACAAAAGTTTGAAGATAATCATACAGAGGTTCAAGGTGAGAAATGCCCTGAATGTGGCGGAACCTTAATAAGAGAAGGAGGGTGTATACATTGTAAAGATTGTGGTTGGACAAGATGCGAATAAAAAATAATTTAATGGAAAATGAAAACTGATATTTACGGATGCTTTGATAAAGATACGGTTATTATGTATGCTTTACCGGATGATAAAGATAAATTTTATTATGATTCGATAAAGAATGTGTATGAGAAATATCAAGGGCAAACAATAGAAGTGTATAATGAATACATAATTAATCCGTTTGGCGAAACACCTGAAGAAGATTTACCTAAGGGATTATGTGAAGGCAGATGGGTTGACGCTGAAGTTAAGAAAGGTGAAACGATTAGGATTTATAACATATATTATGTGCCTATCACTTTTTCAAATAACGAGTTTGAAGATGTTGTTAGAGTTACGCCTGAGCATAAATTCCCGGTACAAATTAAAGATCAAGTAAAAGATATAGAAGCATATCTGTTACAAACCGGCGACAGTTTATTGTTTGAGGATTCACAGTATGATTCCAATAAGGTAGATAAAGACATATCAGGAAGACAAAATCTATTAATACGAACGATAGCAAAGGTTGAATTGTCAGAATTCGATGATCCAGTAGATGTTTATGGATTTTTGTTTAAAGAAACTCAAGAATCACCGTATATATTAATGCCGAATGGAAATATTATTCATAACTAAGTTTAAGGACCGAAAAGGTCCTTAAACTTTATATACAAAGACGGATAAAATAAACATGAGCAAGCTATTTAAAGATAAGAGTATAATTAATAAGCCGCAGAATAGATTTGGAAAACTTGCAAAGGACGTCAATGAAAAACATTTTAAGGAATGGATAGAAAAATATATTGATAATTCAGATTCATTAGCTCTCCATAATATAAGGTCCTATAAAATGGATCCTGTGACGATTATGTTTGATAGTGTAAATATAGAGTTGCCCTTTAACATTTTTAGAAATTCACCGGCTATAATACAATGTATAGACTCAACCGTAAGCGATTCGGTCTCCGTTAAACTACAATCTCCATTAGTTTTATATAATGATACTTCCCGTAAAACTTATGTCATTACAGGAAGCGATATGGACATTATAGAGCTTTTAAATATTAAGCATGATATAAAGAGTATAACGGTTATTTCAGATTATGATTCATTTGAAACGTTTAACAGAATGTTGAATTATTTTTTATCTAAGTATCCAACAGTTAAATTAAATATTAACTACACTACAAAAATTCTTGATGATTCTTTTACTAATATAGTGAGTTATATTATTGATTCTGTTTACAAAGATAAGGTTAATATAGAATTTCAAGACTACGGTGTATTGATAGATAATAGCCTTACTACTACCAAAGATGATAATTTAGTCTTTATAAAAGGAGAATAAATAAAATAAAAATTAAGATTTTTTATGGTTGAAAAGAATTTAAATATACCGGCTACTTTAACTCGAACCATTAACGGTAAGTAGTATAAGATGGACGGTATGATTTTAGCTATTAATGAGTCTACAGATACATGTACAATGAGGTTTAATAATATCATTAAGGATGATGTTCCCATTGGTTCTGTACTTATTAATGAAGGAATTATTGATAAGATTAAAGAATATAGCCAAAAAGCTGTTTCATATATCAGGTCAAAGATTAAAGGTTTCTTCGTTATTATAGATGAAGCAACTAAAAAGATATTACCTGGGTCTGAACATAATGCAGCGAATATTGCTATATGTTCTGCAAGGAATATGTTTAGAGGTACGTGGTTTTCACCAGCTCCCGCTTTGGTTGATGAAGCTGGAATTTCTGGAGCGTTATCTATTGATTAGGCATTTGCACCTATAATTAATAGGGAAACTCGAACATATGTTGTACCATTTTGGAAACGAGTAATAAAAGACTATGGTAGTACTAACAAAACGTTAGAAGAATCAATTAATTATGTAAAGAGTCATTACTATAAGAGTGTTACCAATAAGTATAATAAATCCAATGAATTGAATGAAAAGGTTATATACAGTATTGATGACATTCCTATGACAAAAGATGGATACGGTGAGTATGGTATTCCGATGGGCACAACTGAGTTAAAATCTGAAATCATGTCAAATATTGATAATCAGTTAACCAGTGGTATCGGTAAAAAATCAAACGTTCCTGCTATCTTAATTTGGGGTGCTCCTGGTATCGGTAAGACTGCTATCCTTAAAGGTGTTGCAGAAGATTTCAGAAATGATCCTGATTATGACTATAATTTGCATGTTTAGACTATTCAATGTGATGGTTATACGATTGAAAACTGGACACTTCCTACAGATAACAGTGTTAGTTTTGAAGAGTCTGACATAAGATTAAATCGTTTTACTGATACGCCTAAAACTTGGTTACCAGTGTATGAATATACACCAGATAAAGAAAAGTTATATAAGATTGATAAATTCTTTAATGATTGTAAATTCTTAGGTACTGGTTCTGATGAAAGATTTGGCTCTAAAGATGGAAAAGCGTTAAATGGTGGTATTGTATTCTTTGATGAGTTTGCAAGAACCCCGGCAAACGTTCAGCGTATCATGTTTAACCTTGCCTCTGATAGATCATTTGGTGATAACTTTATTGTCGCTTCAAGGTGGGGATTCGTATTTGCAGCGAACCGAGCAATTGATGACTATGATCCTGAATCAGAAGCAGAAGAGTACTTCCAACCAGCTGCTAAAGCAAACCGTTTCTATCAGGTATTATTTGTACCTACAAAAGAAGAGTGGATTGAATGGGCTGAAACAATAAACGAGACCACTGGTTTAGCAAACATCGAACCGTTTATTATCGAGTTTATTAAAAACTCTCCTGAATATGTATGGTATACAACTATTGTTAACGGCGGATATGATTTCTTGTTAGATAATCCTAATACTGATAAAGAAGCTCATAAAGGTGATGATCCTGCATCTGATATTGGAGCAGTTTTAGACCAACGTAGAATTTTTGGTACAAAACACCTTGTAACACCTAGACACTGGGATCGTTTATCTAGTATGTATAGAAAAGAGTTGCTTAACATATTTAAAGGTAATAACAGGAAACTTGAGCCTGAAGAACTTATGAGAGAACTTATTGAACAGTCTAAACGTAAAGTAAAAGTTTCTCAGGAAGGTGTTCCCGCTGGATTTGAAGTTGATTCCGCAACTGAATACCATGGCGGTATAAAACAAGATGTCTTAATTAATGCTCTTAACCATTATGTACCTGCAGACAGATGGGATCGTTGGGTTAAGAAAAATGGTGGTTATAAGAGACTGAATCCTGGAGAAGTTCAAGGTAAGGCAATGCGTTTCAATATGTTAATGACTTGGTTCATTGAAAAGGTAAGAAAGTATACAGAAGATAATAGTGGTGACAGCTACTTAACAGCTAAATCGCAGTTAATGCAACAGTGGAGATCTTATCAGAGTTATGAAAAGGTATTTGATGATACTGTTTGCGCATCTATTTGGAATACAGGTAAGATGACAAAAGATTACTAGAAAGATGATGATAAGATACCTGATGGTCGTCAATTCGAATCTACTCAATATTCAAAATGGAAATCTACAATTACAATCGCTGAACAAGTGTTTAATAAAATATTCGATAATTTCCCTGATGATTGGGAAGAGGTTATCAATAACGATGTTGCAAAAATGAAAATTGATAATTTCGCTGGTAAGAGTGATGCTGACGTTAAGAAGGTAGCTAAACAATATAGAAATCAATATTCATTTGAGTTATATGGCAAACAAGTTGATAACTTGCTTATTACAGACGATGATATGAATAATGTGCCGTTATTGAGGACAATGCTTAATACAATGATTAACAGTAAAACCGCACAGTACTTATGTAACTTCTGTATTTGGACTGCAAAAGTAACACTGCAAACTGGTACTGGTCAATTTGCTTAGATTGTTGCGGATCTGTTAGATAACTTCTTTAAGACTGGTGTTAATTTGCAACTTTGGAATATTTTGACTGATGCTAAGCAAGCAAGAATAACAAACTAGCAACAAACAAAAGATCCAGATAATGAAGAAGTTGTTAATGCAAATAACATACAATTATGTAAGAATCCGTACATGATTGCTCGTTCAGTTTTGGTTAATGCACAAGAGAAGGAATCAGATGAGACTATGAATTTGTATAACGAAGCTGATGGAGAAGAAGATTCAGAAAATTAATAAATAATATTTAATGATATTAAAAGCAGGATCTATTAAGGTCCTGCTTTTAATTTAAATAGATAAATATAAAAAATTTCTATATTTAAAATGATAAAAATACGAAAGCCAAAAAGTAAAAATCGTTTGCCGGTAAATGAAGATTTATCGAAGACGACAATAAATCGAAAAATTAATAAAAGGAAAAGACACGGATTAACGGATATCGCTAATTCTGTTTTATAGATAAAGGCGAGACGTTATGAAGATTTAAAGAAGATTTATAAGAGAACGATGGCAGATTATATGTCTACGAAAGATATAAATGGTGTGCCATTAGGTAAAGTAAGAACTCTTGTAAAATGTAACGCTACAGATCTTCAAACAGGAAAAAAATATGTTAAAGAAATAATTCCGGCTACAACTATCTAGTTTTGTGAAAAAGTTAAATTATAGGCAGAAAGAAAAGGAAATCTAGGAATTATTTTAAAGTATTTCAATAAACCTATTATCTGGACATGGAATGTGCCCACAGCTGCTTCTGATGGTGTCAGAATCGCATTTAATCCATTATTTGCTGATTAGCTATTAGATGCAGGATATGAAGGCATACAAAGTGTAATGCAACAGAGAATGGAAAATAATTTACCTCCATTAGATAAAGACGCTGTTTCATTATACGCAAGTCGATTATTTATATTCGTATTAGTTCATGAGGCTTTCCATCAAATATATAGACACAGAGAACAAGCTGCAAAAAAACCTGAAACTGAAAATGGTAAAAATCATAGGCTTGCTAATATCGCTATGGATGCAGAAATTAATAGAGATATTGAAAGACATGTAACTCCAGCGTCTACAAAAATTGATTTTGATTTTAAAGGTGCAACGGAATTAGCGGGCGGTGTATATGATGGTAGATTCGAATAGGAAACTTGGGATCTTATATTTGACGCATATTATAATGGTATGGAACCACCTAAATAGCCATTTAATCAATCAAGAACACAAGCGACCATGAGTAAACCTAGTCAAGAAGATGAGGATGATTAGGACGATCAACAAGGTTAGAATCAATAGAATCAGCAAGATTAGAATCAACCGGGTCAAGATGGTTAGGACGGACAGAATGGTCAGGATGGTCAAGACGGACAAAATAGTTAGGATGGTCAAGACGGTCAGGACGGACAAAATAGTTAGGATGGTCAAGATGGTCAAGATGGACAAGACAGTTAGGACGGACAATCAGGACAAGATGGACAAGACGGAGACTTCGGTGATAGTGATGATGGTGATTTTGGTGACGGAGAATCAGGTGAAAATGGATCTGATGATATGTCCGGAATGTCTGGAATGTCCGGAATGAATGGTGGTGGAGCCGGTAATAGTAATGGAGAACCTGATATGTCTGATGGTGAATTTGATGAAGGTGGTGAATCCGGAGACTTTGATTACGATGATAGTGATTTCGGTGAAAGTGGATATGGTGATATAGATGAAAATAATCCATTAGGCACTGATTTAACAGATAAGTCAGATGATTACAAAGATGCTTATGGAGATGAACTTCAAAAGCAACTTAATAAGATAAACGGTCTTCCTTCAGACGATGAAGATGGATCTACTGAAGGCGAAACTGCAGAGCAACAAGAAGCTAGAGAGCAAGCACGTAGAGATATTCAATAGGCTCTGGAAGATATGGAAGAAGATATGGAAAATGAGTCTAATCGTGACATTGACAATGAAGAAGCAACAGAAATTTATAAGAATGCTGAAATCAATGTTGAAACATCTAGTAAAATGGGTGGATGTGATATGTTATCGAAAGATGAAATGTCAGAGCTCGCAAAAGAAGCAGGTCAACCATATGATGCAAAAGATAATGCAACATCGCCTGAATAGGCTGCAAAAGACTATATGGAAAAATATGGCGAAGAGATTAAGAAACTTAGTCCAGACTTAGCTAAGAAATTAACAGATATTATGTCTAAACTTTCTGTAATGCAACCAATTGGAGCCAATTGGAGATCTAAGCTTAAAAAACATTTTAAGGATGCTGTTAAAGGTGATATTATCTATACTCGCTCTAAGAGAACAATGGCTTAGAAAAACAGATATGATAGATATAATCCTTATAAAGAGATAGATGATACATTACCAGAAGGTGCTAACATATTCTATTTGCTTGATGGTTCTGGTTCTATGTGGTGGGCCGGTGGTGAAAAGATATTCTTAAGAATTTTTAAAGAAATTCTGGAGATTGAAAAGAAATGTAAAGTGTTGTGTTCAGCAAGTGCATGGTTCGCTACAAACGGTGAAATGCCAGATGAAAGAATAAGTCTATGGGATAGTAAGACACCGGTTTATAAAGTCTTAGATAAGTTAGGTGACGCAGGTCAATGTAGTGGTACAGATATTTCCAAAAACGTTGTAGCTATCACTAAGAAGAAAGCTCCTTATTATTATCAAACAGATAAGAAACATACAACTATAATGGTGTTTACTGACGGTGAAGAATGCGGATATTAGGGATTTAAAGTCCTTAGACAAATTCCTGGAAAAATATTAAAGGATGTCGTATTCGTTATTATTAATAGAAGAGATACGATAGGAACTGTTATTAATAGTTTACAGAAAGACGGTGGTATTAAATTATCAAATATTATTGCAATTTGTAGAGAAGAGTTTGATAAGTAAACAATAACGTAAAATGCTGTATAATAAGAAAAATAGATTTATTATATGAGTAACGTTTTATTGTTTCCTGGAGGATTTAAACCATTCCATGATGGACATTTAGGTATTTTATCTTCGCATATTTTTAATTTGGATAAAATTCATATTGACGAAGTTAAAATCCTTATATCTAAGAAAGGAAGAGATTTTATACCAGATGCTATAGATACCTATAACTTCTTAACGATTATTAAACCTAATATTGAAAAAGCTTGGAATATTAAGGTTTCAGTAGAAATATGTGATGTATTATCGCCGATTCGTAAATGTTATATGTTAGCTGGAGACCCAGATAACCATGATATGTATAGTCTTGTATCTTCTGATAAAGATAACGATATAATAAGGAAGAAAGATTTTGGCGCTGCATTTGCAATAGGCGGGAAGTATTATAACCCTGAAGTCGGCGAAAAGACGATGTATATTAATACTAACGTAATACCTGTACAGTATCGGTTAAGAGATGACTTCCTAAATTATGAAAACATATCATCAACAATAGTCAGAAGTGATATTAAGAGTAATGACTTTTATAATTTTAAATGTGCTTATTCATATATGTTGTCCAATGGCTTAGTAACAAAGGAAATTCTGAAAGAATACTTTAATTCGTTGAGGATGTATGTTTCAGATGAAAACGATTAAAACTACTATTTTTTAATAAGATAAATAAAATAAAAGAAAAAATATATAATTATATATAGTTATGAAAAGAACACTTAATGAAAACGTTACTATAGACGTTGCTATGCTGTTACAAGTGTATCCGGATATTTCTATTGATATGATTGCTTCCAAGTTGTAGGACGAAGGAGCTGATATTGATCCAGACCAGGATGTAAGAGAGACCGGAGAGCTTGAAGTGTATGATATGACTAGTGATGAAGTTATAGATTGTTTAGCACCAATGATTTCTGATATTGCAGATTTTATTTCAGGTGACTTAAATGAGAATAGAGACTATCCTTCATATGAATCAGTTATAATTACACCTAGACGTAAAAACCGTAAAAGACGTTTAAACGAATTCACAGAATTTGATCCTGAGGATGAGTTGAATGATTGTTCAGGAGCTAATTGTGAAGAATTTGATGAATGTGATACATTTGATGAGTGCGGAATATATAACGAAGATGAAGATTTTAACGAGTGTGAAACATATGAATCTCGTAGACCTTTAAGAAGCCGCAGAAGATTAAATGAACGTCGTAAAGGTTGCTGTCCCCCAAAGCGTAAAGCAACTCGTAGAATTCCGTTATCAGAGGCTTTAAGACGAGCAAGACGTTCAACACGTTTGAATGAAAGTATTATTAATAATGCAATTAAGAAAGCTTCTGCTGAAAAAAAGCTTGAAGAAAAACGTAATCCTAAAGATGCTAAGCTCGCACAAATTAAAAAAGAATTAGGTGCAGCTAAATATAACTTTATCGTAGAATCTTTAAAAGCAAAGAAAACTCATTTATATGAGAATAAAAAGATAAACGGTAAGCGTATTTCTGAGTACTCATCTAAAGAGCTTTATAACATTCTTAAGACTGTTAATGAACAGAAAAAGAAATTAGAAGAGAAACTTCAATCATTAAATGAATCATTATCACTCAATGAAAAGAGAGAGATCAATGAAAAGATTGAAAAGAAAACACGTTTATTTAACATTCTTGATGAAGAGTTAACATATCGTTTGACTTTAAAGAAACTCATTAAGGAATCAGATGAGAATCCTCTTGAACCACTGCCAATGGGTCCAGAAGTTGGACAAGACGAGCCTAAGGATGAAGAACCAAAGGACGAAGAACCTAAGGATGAAGAACCAAAGGATGGTGAAGGTGATGAAGAATCAAAAGACGATGAAAATCCAGAAGATTTTGAAGAGGTTACATTATCAAGTGTAGTAATTACATTAGATTCAGAAGAGGCTGCTCAAGATCTTGTAAATTCTTGTGTTGAGGCAGGAATTCCAGAAGATGCACTAGAAATTAAATCTGATGAGCCTGAAGAGACTGTGGATGAAGAACCTGCTGAAGGTGATGAAGGCGAAGGCGAAGGTGAAGAACCTGCTGAAGGTGAAAAGACTGAAGGTGATGAAGGTGAACAACCTAACGAATCAATGCATTACAACAGATTTAAAAAGCTTCTTGAAGCTGATGGTGACGAAGACACTGACGAACCAAAGGATGGTGAAGGTGATGAAGAACCTGCTGAAGGTGATGAATCAAAAGAAGGTGATGATGAACCTAAACAATCCCAAGTTGTATTAACTAATACTGATTATGTAGAGACACTTGGTGAAGTTTTACAGGATGTATACGGCATTGAACCTGAAGAATTCCAAGAAATGATTGGTGGTGAAATCGTTAAGGATGACGATGAAGAACCTAAGGATGAAGAACCTGCTGAAGGTGAGGGCGATGAAGAGCCTAAAGACGAAGAAGGTTCTAAAGGTGATGAAGCCGTAGATGGTTTATCAGATGATGATTTAAAAGACTTATTCGGTGGTGAATAATTTTAATATATGAGAAAAACGTTTGCTCGTTTTTCAATTAGTTTTCATTTTTCTAGATTATTTAGAACTTGTGTGACGGTACGGGAGTATAGTCACACATTTTTTATATTATGATTTTCAGTAATAAATATTATAAACATACAGAAAACTTAATATGAAAAACGTAGTTACAAATTTTGATCCGCATAAGTTTTCCATGAATGAACTTTTTGCGAATAATAACGGTAAAACCAGCTCAACTAAGGTTGTTGGTTTTATAACATCTATGGTGTGCCTTTTATTGTTTCTTATGCTTGTAATTTATTTTTTCATTAATCCTGCTGCCGCTGCACCTATATTAGAGTTTATCGATAGGACTGTTACTTATTTTTCAGTATCAGCTGGATTAATGGGTGTTAAGTCTATAACGTCTGCATTTGGCAGACATAAAATAGCAATTTCGTCTGTAGACAAAAAACCGAAACAAAAGGATTTTATGAAACCTTATGAAAATGAAGGAGAAAATGTTGAAGTTGTTGACGACGAAAACGAAGAAACAGAGGAAGAAGATACAACTTTAGCTGCTGAAAACGAATAATAGGAATTAGGACTTTTTCGCTTTACCGGACTATAATATATTAAATTGGACGGTAAAGCGAAAATGATCCAATATTTTAAGACATTATGGAATTGGTTTAAGAGCTTACTGTCCACCAGTAAGAATAATGATAAACCAGAGCAAAAAGACGAAAAAAAGGAAATAAATATAACGTCTTGTACGATAAGGTACATAAAAGAAGAAGAAAATGAAAACTAATTAAACAATATGGCAAAATTCTATCAACACATGTAGCCGGGTGATACACTCGGAAAAATAACCAGGCTTCGTTATATCGATGATGTTAACGATGATGAGCTTATATTATATGTCTTTGAAGACGGTTCAAAATGTAATGAAGAGTATATCGCCGAAATCAATAATACAGACGCGTTCAATAAATTCATGATGGTTGAGCTTACGGATCCGTTAAATAAATGGACATTTAAAACCAATGAATTCAAATTATCACAATCTAAGTTTATTACAGCAGACGACGGTCAAAGGTATGAAATACCTGAACCCGGAATTAGTGTCACTCGTGATAACGCCGGTAATTACGTAACCGGTGATCATGCAGTTATTACTATGAATGAAGAAGGTTAGAGTAAGTCAAGTGTTTTACCATACGACGGAAAACGAATAGAAGCAACACCTCCTCGTATTATTAAAAATAAAACTGTTGAACCAAGGGAAAACTATCTTTTATCATTGCATCCAGAATTGATAAACGGTCCTATTAAAGAAGATAATAAAGTTTCAACAGAGTTACTATCGCATACAGTAAAACCTAAACAAGATCAACCACAAATAACATCTAAAAGAAATGCTAATAAATCAACCGTAATGAGTGCAAAATCCCCTATAACTACAGACGTAATTGAAACTGTAAAACATGCAAGTATTGTAATTAATCTTGATGAGTTGAATGAGTCAAAGGAATATGATTCTGTAAAACTTATGTTTAACGGAGAACTTCATGAATATCCTATGGATGATTTCGTTAAAATGCTTTCACGTATGTATGAGCCAGCAACTATAGAAGAAGAAACGCCTGTACAAAAACCGGCTTATCAGTCAACATATAAAGAAGACATCTTTATAACGAATATGATTGATAAGAGTAAAAAGAAAAATTGCACAATCGGTGTAGATTTTGGTTTAGAATTGCCACCAAAAGAAGTGTATAATACAATTAAGACCGTATATTCAGACGAGCTTGCAAATGAGTTTGTCACAAGTCTTGCACACCGTATGAATCCTAATGAGCTTAAAGATGCTGTTGCACAAGGGTTGATACAGTATTATGAAGGAAACAAGGCTAATTAAAAACAGTGATAAATAGTTAAGAAAATTTGAATTTCGCATTATTAATGAATATTTATATAACAACTGAGCCTGAAAGCAAGTTAAGAGTTTTGTTTTCCAACATAAAGAGTTTTTATATATTGGATGTTTAGTAGTATATATCAGAAGTTAAGCTTGACTTGACGAAACAATGTAATGTATATCTCGTAAACACAGAAATTATGAATATGGTAATGACAGCTGCAAAACTGAAAAAATACCAGGGGATTATATACATTAATAAAAGCATTGACCCGTCAATAATAAGAAATCTTTAGTCTAAGTTTAAGAATATCAAAGAGATAAATAAAGTAATTCTTATAGATAACGGTACAACGCCTAAACATGCGAGCTTACATAATATATGCGAAGAGGTATATTTTTATGAGCGTTTTTGTAAAAATAAGATAGTTGATTGTGGAAATATTTTTGGAAATAAAGGTAAATGATATTAAGATGAATGCATACTGAATTAACGGTATGCATTCATTTTAACAAATAAATAATAAAAAATATTAACCGTTATGATTATAACAGTTCCTGAATATAAGAAGATTTATTACAACGAAGTACTTGAAAATTATAATAAACCATTAAATGAAGCTAGGGTGTTTGATGTTATTAAAAAAATGCCTAACGACAGAAGGGAAAAACTTAGGCAAGAAAGTTTATTAAACTATATTAACAGTCTGATACCGATAGCAGAAAGAGTATTAAAATAGTTAGATGTATTTAATTATAAGTTAACACCGACATTAGAAGGATTATTTGTTGATGTTGACAATAATCTTTTTTTACCCAATAAGAATTTGAATACGTTTGACACAGATTTATTTATATTCAGGGAAGTAAAAGGTGATGTTAACTTCAACGGTAATGGTTTAACTAACTGGGAATTATTTCCGAGAATAATACATGGTAACTGTTATGCATAGTTTAATTATTTAAAGAATTTCGATGGTGCACCACAGGTTTTTGGGAAAATGATCGCAGATCGCCAACATAAAAAACCTCGTTATCCGTTAACATAGGAAAATTATGAATTATACAATAGTGGAGAACTGTCAGAAAATACTGTATACCTTATTGATGAGGAGAAATTTGGTTTATTGAAATCAATTAACGAAGATTTAGGTACATGTTCTGTTTTATCAAACGGCAAGATTAAACTATATAATTTAGATAGGGTCGAATATTTTGGAGATATTAAAGACTTGTTTATTTAAGAATGGAAACTGTTGTTTAGCAATATAATCTTTTATTAGATGAGATGTGTGCTGAATGCCTTTATGTGTATAATCAGCACCTTGATTTCTTTTAGTATATGGAAGAGAAGGGATTGTCAAGTAAATATGCGCACCTCGTCTTTAACCAAATAAGTACAACTAATGATTGGAAAGCATTTTCTTATTATTTAGAACAGTATGTCAATACTAATAGTTAGTATTGGCCTGTTTCTAGTTATATAAAAGCTTTGTATGAGGGTATCTATAATTTTGTGTTTGTTATTTTCCCTGACGCACCTTTATTAAATCTTGAATTTACGAGAGCTGTTGGTAGTGGTGCTGATACGAATTTTGTTTTACCGGTATTTGATGAATAGAATATTGTTACTGAAGATATGTTCGAAGTTCATTTTGAAGATGATGTATATGTTCAAGGTGAACCAGTAGACACTGAAGGAATAATAAAAGAATTTAAAGCTGTTGAAGATATGACGACATTACTGGGTGCCGCAGCCCCAGAGGCAATGAACAGTGAAGAGATAACAATCAGTGAAGCTGATAGCGAAACTGAAGAAGGTAGAACATCTAAGAACACGATTGAAGCAGCTATCGGTATTATTGCGTCTGTCAATGATTTTGGTCATATGTTGATGAGGGGATCGACATGTCCGGTTTGCGGGAAACATGTTGATTTTATGCCAAGCAACGGTTATTGTTCTTTAAAGTGTGCAGGACTTGATTTGCTGAAAAAAGTACAGGAGACTTTAACAGGTGAATATCGGTCTGTTTCTGAAGAGACAGAAAAGAAGATTAATATGGTTAAAAATATTCTTAACTATACGAATCTGACATTAAATGTTATAGCAAAACTTCCTGATATATTAGCGAGCATAGCCCGATTGCCCCAAGAATATAAAGACTATGCCACAGCTAAAATTAATATCGTTTTTGTAGAATTGAAGAAAATTATCAACTTATTGATGATTAAAAAGAATGATATAATCATTAGCTTACTGAGAAAAATAAAACTCGGGTGCATTGATGATAAGTTAAAACCTATATTTGAGGTTATAAATAAAATCATCGATATAGCGAATGCATTAAAGGCAAAGATGGAACTTGCTATTGAAGCAGCAATGAAGGCTATAATTAAAGCGTCAGCTTTATTTTATATTGGACCTCAAGAATACGGTTTCTTCATGACACTAAAATCTAACCAAGCGTTTTGCCCATTCTTTAAAACTGATCCTACTGTTTATCCACCAGGCTAGCTTGGAAGACCGTTCTGGGGATCTGGTGTTATTAATATTGCGTTTGATATGAGTAAGTGTCAATTCTCATTAGATATAGGTGCAAAATCTGCATTAAGTAATGTTGATTTCAAAAAAATAAATAAGATAGTAAGAGCCGTATTTAGACCTATATCAGAGGTTGAATATTTAATGGATCCTGATTTATTTGATGTTAGGCTTGCATTAAGCGATTAGAATGCACCAATGATATAGAACTTATTAGAAAAACTATCAATGCTTATTGTTTTAGGTGGCGACTTTATTCCAAGCTATAAAAACTTGAAGTTAACGAATATATGGTTTATTATAGCGATATTGACATGCTGGGGACCATGGACCAGAGCGATATTCGGCGATTTCATATTCCATGGAATGCTTTAAAAATTAGGTATAATTAATGAATAATAAAATTAAATATCTGATAGAAGATTTTTTAGGTTTTAATCCTGCTGAAATAGGTAAGAAAGATAAATTTGATAGGTTAAGGGATGATATTCGTAACAAGACGATTAATGATCTTCGGGCTATGAAATATAATAAGACAGAATATCCAGAAAATATGGAAGGATATGATGTAGATAAAGCTTATGAATATGCATAGATCGGTGAAATTATATGTGAATATTTGACTAATCTGCATGGAGGTTTTATTGATTATTACTTTAATGTATATTTTAAAGGCGGTAAAGAGATGTAGTTATATGATTTTACTAATATATGGATGTAGACTTCAAGCGGGTCAGAGCCTGTAGCTAGGGTTTAGCTTGATGAAGAAGATCCTTATACTATAACATCTTTTTACCAAGATTCTATATGGTACCACAAAGGTGGAAGCAATAGACCATTTACAATAAGTATGGGAAGAAAGGATTCAAGTTCACATTATACGGTATCTTCTAACTATACTGATTTTGTAAAATATTTAGCAGATAACGGTTATAAAATAAACGTATATTATATTAATAATCAAAATAGGGAAGCTTTATCAGGCATTAGGTTATAGTTATGTAAGAAAACTATAACAGAAAAAGTAGTTGATAATTTGCCGTATATAATGATTTCTTATGAAGCCTCGCCAGATGAATATAATGTATCATCGAGTCCTTTATTTATGCTAAAAGTTTCACCGAATTTTACGTTTATATTTGATAAAGATACTATATTTGATAATGTATAGACACTTGAGAAGTTTATTGATAAAATATGTGAGCAAGGTGTTAAAAGAATTAAAATAGATTATGAACCTATAATAGAAAACAAGGATGAACAAGATGTTCCTTGGGGATATACATTATGCAGTTATACGATAGCTAAATAGTGTTAGAAATATAAGATTCCTCTTGCTATGGAAACATATAAGAGAAAAGAAATTGTTACGTTACAAGGTAATTAGTGTCTATTAGATAAAGGTATTATTGATTTAGAAACATTAAGAGGCAAAGGTGTGTATGAAATGAGATTCTATTCTTATGTAGACAAGATTCAAGCACAAGCTAAATCTAAGGGTGGGAATAGGTATTACCTATTCCGATACCATGCAGAATGGGGTCCGACTAATGATAAACATTGGGCAGAGATAATATTCAGAAATTACTACTCTTCTATATGTGAAATAGAGAGAATAGAGTATTTAGATTAGGTATACAGAGACGGAAAAACAATAGATTTATCAGCAGAAAAATAAGTAGACTTTTTGCGTTTTTTAGTGTATAATTTATAAAGAAAACAGATAAATAATAAGATGAATTATTTAACCGTAATTCATCAAAATTTAAAGATATAAAGTATTAAAAATTAAAAGGTTAAAAGATTTAAAAAAATTAAAGTTTTAAGTATTATGAGTACAGTTAATTTAGATGATTTATTCAATGCGGAACCGACAATCCAGGCCGCTCAGTAGGTAATTACTGAATTTAAGCCCGCCGCTAAAAAGGGGCAAGGTCAGATTTATGAAGCAGTTATCAGATTTATTCCGAATCCTGAAGATCCTCAGAATAAGTCGATTGTTTCGAAAAACACAGCATTTCTCAAGAATCCATTGACAAATGTGCAGAAGGAAGTCGATTGCCCTTCAACAATCGGTCAGCCTGATCCAATTCAGGATACTTTCTTCGCGTTACGTAATAGTGACAATCCAGTTTTGAAGGAAAACTCAAAGATATTCTCTCGTAGGCAGAAGCATGCATCTCTTATTCAAGTCTTAACTTGTAAATCGGAACCAGCGCTTGAAGGTAAGATTTTGGTTTGGAGTTATGGAATTAAGATTCATGAAAAGATTTATAATGAGATGAATCCGCCAATCGGTCAGCCTAGAAATCCTTTCAACATGTTCCTTGGCCGTCCTTTCTATGTAAAGGTTAAACTGGTTTCTGGTTTTAATAACTACGATGATTCACAGTTTATTGATTTGCAGAATCCTAATGACGGTGCAATGAAGATCTTAATCAAGAACTCTAAGGGTGAAGATTTCTGGCAGCCAATTACATCTGAAGTGGTTAATAAGAATCCTAAGGTTAAAGAACTTGTCTTTAACTATTTGAAGGAAAATTGTCCATCACTTCAGCAATTTGAATACAAGGATTGGGATGATGAAACTCGTCAGTTTGTTAACACATGCATCAGTTTCTACAGCAATCCTCAGGCTTCAATGGCTGCAGCAGCAGGTACGATGCCTCAGGGTCAGTTCATGGCTCAACCTGCAAAGATTCCACAGGTTCAACAAGGCGGTTTTGTTTCAGAGATGAGCAGTAATGATATCCCTGGTTTGCAGATGGGATTAGAAGGAACCGGTATGGCTCAGAAAGAAGAAGGTGGTTTCGGTGCATCATCAGTTCCCGGAATTGGCACTGGCGAAATCGACAATCTTTTGAACGTCGGTTCAGGTCCAGCAGCACAGCCCACTCCGCCTACTCAAGGTATGAGTTTGGATGACGTTCTAAATGGAATTCTTTAATAATATAGATTGAAATATTTTTATGGCAGAAGATGTATAAGTCTTCTGCCATAATTTTTATGATAAATAAAATAAAATAAAACATTATACAATGAGAAGAAATAATAAGGCATTATACGAAACTATTATGAAAAGTGTTTCCAAAGAAGTTAAGAAGGCTTTAACAGAATCCATGATAACAGAATCATGGGGCGGTTTAAATGACGCTGATGATGCTCAATGGAATGAATGGTGGGAAGAGTATGTGCCTTCAGAAGGAAAATGCGATACTGTTGGTGGTGAAATTATGCGAGCAATGTCTCGTATAGTTTATCGCTATTATAATGATGGCGATACTGTTGAAGAATATTATGGTTCAGAGAAAAACCTTTGTCGTGGCGCAGATTATTATTTGCAAGACCATGTGCCCGGTTATAAATCATTAGGTGGAATTTGGGATGAAACTCAATATGAAGAAGAGTTATGTGACCGTTTAAAATTCGTGTTTGATTATTTAAACGCAACACCTGATGTATTTAACCAACCAAATGATGAGGATTATTTAGACTTAGCTCCATTTGAACCACATAACGATGAAGATGAGGATGATGATTACTATGAACCAAATTATGACGAATATTGATAATCTTAATAATTATTGAGATTGACATGTTATTAAAAATAACCCCGACCTGGCAAATTTGAAGGTGAATATCGATTTACGAATTCACCTTCATTTTTTAATAAACTTTGATTTTGTAAATCGATATAAATATTAAAATTATTTTCTTATTATGACTAAGAAACTATCACCGAAAAAAGTAAAGCTTTGTCCTGGATGTCCAGCAAAAGACTTAACATTAGATATAACGCCGCAATTCAATTTCGTTCAAGGTGCACAAGAGCAGACAAAGAAGATAACTATTATCGGGAATCTTAAAAAGAAAGCTAATACGAAAATCAAGTCTCTGTTTTAATGGATAACCTTTTTAATCTTTTAAACCAGCTAAGATATGGGAAAAAGATAGTATTCGCTAACGATGCAGTAAGATCAGAATACCATATAGATAAACTGGAAATCTCATATTCTATAGCTGGGTCTACAAGGTATATAACGTTAAATAAAATAATTATCAACGATAAAGGTCATGGATATGGTTCGATGTTCATGACCGATTTATGTAGTTGGTGTGATATCAATGACAAGATATTGTGTTTAACACCAGATGACTCATTTGGCACTTCAAAATCTAAACTTGTTAAATTTTATAAACAGTTTGGTTTCGTTCAGAATAAAGGAAAGAATTCTGATTTCAATATTAAAGAAACGTATTATAGATTACTGGAATAAATAGAATAAAAAGAAATATTTATGAAAAGAAATAATAAAGCTCTTTATGAATCAATTATGAGAAACGTTTCAAAGCAGGTTAAAAAAGCTTTAAATGAGTTTAACTATTGGTAGGACCGTACATGGATGGTTGGAGATACAGGTGCTGCAGAAGACTTTTTTGATAAAACAAATGAATTCTTTGATGATTGGTGTTCAACAACAGCAGGTGAGGTTATTAATGGACTAATAACTAATGGTCAAATAACAGACGGAATGGATTGGTATGATGCTTGGGATTTAGTTGAAGAACAATTTTAGAAGTTGCTTGACTAGGCAGTAGGCGGTGATTGGTGGCAAATTGGTAAAAAACTTGGTTATGACGATGATGATTTAGATCGTTTATATACTGACGTTATGCAAGCAAAGACTGACGAATTAGCTAGTTTTTGTGATAATGATGTAATAGTTTTATCTGATGAAGATGATGAAGATGATGAAGGCCCTATAGATAACTTCAAAGATATAAATACGTTAAAAGAAATATATAATAACCGTTTTAAAACATATCGTACTGAAGATGGTTCTACAGAAGAAATTATTATAAATTGTCCTAAAGCTGAAAAAATGGCTAATCAATTATATGATTAGGTGAAATAGCTAAATGATTAGATTCAACTATCAAATCCAAAATATAAACAAATATATAATTTGTTTGATTGGTCAATGACGATAATAGATAAAAATTCTAAAGATACATTAGAATTGGGTCTTGGTCTTGGAGGATTTGATAGAAAATGTATTAAAGGTTTAGAAAAAATATTAACAATACTTATAGAAGAAGATGTTAAAGTCATTATTACTAAAAATCTTCCAGATCCTTATAGATGTGGATAGACTAGAAAATATAAAGAACATGTGATTCAAGCAATAAATTCACATTTTCCAACTATAAAATTTATGGCTAGTAATCCTACTCAGTTATGTAAACAAATAATTATTGGCTGTGAACAATATGTTGAACATATTAATGAAATTTTCGATGATTATATTGATATAAAAAAACCGACAAATAGGCAATTAGTTAATGACTTTAGATCAATATTTAATTGATATAATTTAAACGCGATACAAGCTTCATATTTGGCACGTATCGCGTTTAATTTTATTTTATGTATACTTTATTAAAAACCAACATAAAACTTCACAGAACAAGAATATGAAGATATTTGTTTTATTTAAGACTTTAACATAATTTTCATTTATAATAGACAAATGAAATATATCTTAAATGATAGAATTTGAATATAACGGAAAATTATTTTATGCTACTAAATTAGATAAGAAATTAAAGAAACTTAAAATCAACCGTGAAGATATAAAAATCATCAGGGAGTATGACGAATCTAAAAAGTCAGAAGATAACGTACCTGATGATTCTGTTCTAACTGTTTATACATACAACCCTGAAACTTATGAAACATATCTTTCTGTTATAACAGATAAGAAAAAACCGACACCCGAAGAATTATTTAATAATTGGTTATGGGATGAAGAAACAAAAACAGGTGTAAACAGGTTTACAGAAGAAACTCTCAAAAAGCTTATTGTATTAGATGGTAAACCCAAATATCCTTTATGTTTGGGCGATGATAATTTACCCATACTTGAAAAAATTTATGACTGGGAATAATGGATAAAGAAAAATGGTTAAAAGATATATGCGATGAATGTCCTATCGATTAGATAATTTATAATTGTTACCATAGCAGATGTGATAAGGATAAATGCTATAATAGATTTATAACTGAAAGATATACTTTTGGTGAAGTATTCGAAATGATGGTAGATGATATTATAAATAGAAAAATATTAAAGGAAATGTTAGATGAAATGGGTTGATATTAAAGATTTCGGCTATCCAAGAAAGTTATTAGTAGATGAGTTTGAAGAACCAATAACGGCAGGCGAGATAATATTAGCAAGAAAAAATAATAATGAAATTGTTATTGATAAACAGCTTTTAAGTTATATACAATATGAGCATTATGATCAAATACCAGAATTTGTAAATTATAATATCCAAAAAGGTGAATATAAGTTTTTACAATATAGAGATGGAAGAGTTGCAGTATTTATAATATCTTCTTGGACACCTTTTAAGGATCTTATAGCATATATACTGGTTGATGATATGTTAAAAGAGTTAAATAAATTGCAAAAATAAGCAAACTTTTGCAAAAAACTTTTTATAATAGTTAAAGAATCTTATTGCCCCTTGGTGTAATGGTTAGCACAGTGGTCTCTAACACCATTAGCCAGGGTTCGAATCCCTGAGGGGCTGCAAATTTTTAATTTAAAGACATGAAAGAGTACACAGAGATAAATACTTATTTTTTAGCTGAAGATGGAACAAAATTTACAAGTAAACAGGAATGCGAGAATTATGAAAAGCTAGATATGATCCCTACTTTATTTGTCAATGATTCAGATTTTATATCAGATAAGTCATGTGACGAGATGAGACGATACTTTGAGTTAATTCTTGCACAGTTTAATATGAACCAGGATAAACCTGATCTCGTCTTAGATAAGGTAAAGAGAATGCTTTCTTACGCAGCTAACAAGTTGGATCATAGAAATAAAATATACTCATGTTAAACAAATGGTTGTTAATGAAGGTAATTATTTGGAGGTTATGGAAATGATTTGCAGCGAGTTGACAGACTTAATGCATTTTTTCCATGAATCAGAGAACATAAACTACTTTGACACACAAGAAGTCATAATTTTCCAAGATAAACTTAATGAGTTTTCAATCGATTATAAAGATCCAACTAGTTTAGAAACAAGATAGAAAACTTATAAGGATTTTATTAAAAGCTGGTAGTTTAGAGCAAACACACAAGAAGTTAGAAACAAAGTATTAGAACAGATAACGAAAGCATTTGATCAGAAAAAAGAAATTGGTGAGATTGACGATTTTGTTGTTAAATGCGATGAATAGAATAATACACCAGAACTTATTGCTAAAGGTAAAGGTAGAATAACAGTTTGGTGGTTATGGCATGGTAGAGTAAATCCTGTTTATATTGACCATATATTTAATTGTAAAGCGAAATAATGGATATACGAATGGTATCCAGGGAGTGAAAAGTTATTCATATTAGATTTTTGTTATGTTTTGGGATTGTTTTACATGTTATAGTAAAACAATCTCTTTTTCTTTTTGTAAAATAAATAATTAAAGCTTTATTTGAATAAAATGGCTAAAAAATATATAGTTAGGAAATTTAATCCAGGAAAAGAAGATCATAATAAAATAGAGAATACGTTGATTAATCTTTCGTCTCTTAACCTTAATGCTTCTCAGTCTGTCTTATAGACATCATTAGCGTTAGGCGCATCGGAGACGAATAATGCATTAACGGCAGACGCTCTATATCCATATGATAACTATGTCGATGATTCACAATTTTAGAGACATAGAGATATTACTAAGAACACGAATCAGGCATATGCATATTTCGATATGTCATATTCTTAGAGACGTGATCAATTAAGATTATTCTCTCAGTATCCGACGATCACAAACGTGCTTGAAACGATTTCAGATGAAACAATTATCTTAGACGAAAATAACTATTTTGCATAGCTTGACCTTGATTTATTGAAGCTGAGACTTAATAAAGACTATAAGGGTCCGAACGGTGAAGATGCAGATATGCTAATAAGCAATTGTCAGAAGGCATTTAAGCTTATTTACCAGAAATTCGGTTGGGATAAATCGAATGACGCTTGGAATTTCTTTAAGCAATTTCTTGTTGAAGGTTATCTTGCGTTTGAGATTGTTGTCGATAATTTAATGAAACCAACAGAGATTATCGGTTTTAAGGTTTTGGATCCTGTAACGCTTGAACCTGAAATCGGATTTGATCCGGTTACAGGAAAAGAAATTAAGATATGGTACCAGTTCAAAGGTGACGCTACACTTGAAAGGAGAATACCGGATTCAAATATAATTTATATTTCATGGGCTTCTGGTATGATAGGTGAAAGAAACCGTGTATCTTATCTTGAAGGACTTATTAGGTCTTACACTATGTTGACTTAGCTTGAGTCTTCTCGTATCATTTGGAACATCATGAATGCTCAGAAACGAGTTAAAGTTGGTGTTCCTGTTGGAGGTATCTCTAATGATAAAGCAAGAGCAAAAGTTAATGAAGTCAGAGCAGAATGGAATGAGGAAACGACAATCGATGAAATTTCAGGTGAAGTTGTAGTTAATGGAAATCCGAAATTCTCATTTACTAAAACATACTTCTTCCCTAAACGTGATAACGGTGAAATGACTGTTGAGGAAATGGCAACCGAAGGTTATGACTTGAGTGACATTACACCGTTGAAATATTTCTGGAGAAGATTTATTCTTGATACAAAGATTCCGCCTAACAGGTTTAATCTTGATATTGCTGGCGACACTGCACATCCTCTTGGCGGAGATGATGCTAGCATTACTCGTGAAGAATATGCATTTAATAGGTTTATCAGTCGTTTAAGGAATGTATATAGAGAGATTCTGTTAAAGCCGTTATGGGTATAGGTTTGTATTATGATGCCTGAACTTGCTAATTCTGAGTTATTGAAACAGTATCTTGGTATTGTTTATAATGAAGAGAACTCGTTTGTTGAAGCAAAGAAAAGAACAGCTTTGAAACAGGGAGCAGATATTATCGGTACATTAGCATAGCTTCAGATAGGTGATAAGCCATATTTCAGTATGAAATTCTTAGTTGAGAAATACCTTGGTATGTCTGAAGAGGAACTTGCTTTGAATGAAAAATATAAACAAGGAGAAATTCTTGAGCGTTTAGAACAAGCTAAGATATTGAAACAACATCAAGAATAGGGACAGCAAGCAGATCAAGTTCCTGAAGAAAACGGTGAATTTACCGGTGACTTCGGCGGAGGCGGAGGCGGCGGTGCTGACTTCGGC